>ULXL01008744.1_pt1 | contig 12862 bp, 10 predicted proteins | sample 1961241 | NCBI WGS metagenome assembly ULXL01 (sample SAMEA4835837, study PRJEB28245) | human gut metagenome | biome: gut microbiome; material: fecal sample | place: Denmark | collected 2008
ATAAATCGAGTTTTTCTTATTTCGTAAAGCCAAATCTGTTACGGCTGAAACGATGTGTTGACAGGATGTTTACAGGCCGGGGAAGCCGCCGAGGCCGCCCATGCCGCCGAGCTTGCCCATGCGCTTCATCTTGCGCGAGGCGCCGGGGCCGGAGAACTGCTTCATCATCTGATTCATCATGTCAAACTGCTTGAGCAGCTTGTTGATGTCCTCGACCTTCACGCCGGAGCCGAGCGCGATGCGCCGCTTGCGGCTGGAGTTGAGCACAGAGGGGGTCTCGCGCTCATACGGGGTCATGGACTGGATGATGGCGGCGGTGCGGGCCATGGCCTTTTCGTCGACCTGCGCGCCCTTGAGCGCTCCGGCGTTCATGCCGGGCATCATGGCCGCGATCTCGTCGAGCGAGCCCATGTTTTTCAGCTGCGAGAGCTGATCGTAGAAATCGGAAAGGGTGAATTTATTGCTCTTGAGCTTCTGCTCGAGTTCGGCGGCCTTCTTTGCGTCGAACGCGGCCTCCGCCTTTTCGATCAGCGTGAGCATATCGCCCATGCCGAGGATGCGTGAGGCCATGCGGCCGGGGTGGAAGGGCTCGATCTGGTCGAGCTTTTCGCCGGTGCCGATAAATTTGATGGGCTTGCCGGTCACGGCCTTGATGGAAAGCGCCGCGCCGCCTCTTGCGTCGCCGTCGAGCTTGGAGAGCATGACGCCGGTGATGTCCAGATACTCGTCGAAGGTCTTGGCTGCGCTGACGGCATCCTGACCGGTCATTGCATCGACCACGAGCAGAATTTCGTCCGGGTTGACTGCGGCCTTGACGGCCTTGAGCTCGTCCATGAGCGCCTCGTCAACGTGCAGACGGCCTGCGGTGTCGAGGAAGACCATGTCGTTGCCGTGGCGCACGGCGTGAGCGACGGCTGCCTTTGCGATATCGACCGGGTTTGTCTGGCCCATTTCGAAAACGGGAATGCCGAGCTGTCCGCCGACGACCTGCAGCTGCTTGATGGCGGCGGGACGGTAAATGTCGCAGGCCGCGAGCAGCGGACTTTTGTTCTGCTTTTTAAATAAGCCCGCGAGCTTTGCGCCGTTGGTCGTTTTGCCTGCGCCCTGCAGGCCGACCAGCATCACGACGGTCGGCGGCTGGGAGGCGATCTTGATCTTCTGGTTCTCGCTGCCCATGAGCGCGGTCAGCTCTTCGTTGACGATCTTGACGATCATCTGCGCGGGCGTGAGGCTTTCGAGCACGTCCGTGCCGACGCAGCGCTCGGTCGTCTTTTTGATGAAGTCCTTGACGACCTTGTAGTTGACGTCGGCCTCCAGCAGCGCCAGACGGATCTCGCGCATGGATTCCTTGACGTCGGCCTCAGACAGGCGGCCCTTGCCGCGCAGCTTTTTGAACGCGTTCGAGAGCTTTTCGGTTAAGCCTTCAAATGCCATGTGTTACTCCTTTATTTCCCGCACGGCGCGCAGGATCGCGCCGACCTGCGGCGCAGCCCCCGGAACAGAAGCAAGCGCCTGCGCGTTCTGTGTGATCGTATCCAGTGCGGATTCCAGCCGCCGGTCGCGCGCGATGCAGCCGAGCGCAGCTTCATAGCCCTCCAGCAGCTCCTCGGCGCGGGCAAGCGTATCGTGGACGCCCTGTCGGCTGATCCCGGCAGCGGATGCGATCTCGCTGAGAGAATAGTCCTGATTATAGTAGAGATCGAACAGGCCCCGCTGCTTTTCGGTCAGCAGCTCGCCATAATAGTCGTACAGCAGCGTCATGGTGAGCGCATCAGACCGCATGGCAAGACCCCCAGATCAATCGTTCCGGTATACTATACAAGATTTTATCCCGGCTGTCAAGTGTTTTTCCTTGACAGCACGCACATAAAATTGGCGGGACACGGGCTTGCGCTGATGACATTGCCTCTTTCCGGCAGAGCGCAGATGTGGTAGAATAGGGTATATCGCGAATTCCAGACAGGAGAGCTTCCTATGAACCATGAATCACAACAGCAGTTTGACCCTGAAAACGCACCCGCGTTCGAACGCCTGCGCGACCGCAGGCGCGCAAAGCGCCGCCGGGTGCTCCGCGTCGCGCTGACGCTTCTTGTGTGCGCGGCACTGCTGGGCGGCGCAGTCTATTACGCGCACCGGCAGATCGTAAAGCCCTATCTCGATACGCCGGTCACGAGCGGCGAGACGGATACGCCCTCTGAGCCGGAGGCCGCCGTCCCGGAGGAGCCGGTGCAGGAGCCTGAACCGGAACCGCTGCCCGAACCTGAACCGGAGCCTGAGCCTGAGCCAGAACCCGAACCGGAGCAGCCCGGCCTGGCACTGGCACAGGCAACAGAGCAGACAAAAACGCTCGATCTGGAGCTGTATTCGTCGTCCGCCGTGCTGGTCGACGTGCAGAGCGGGACGGTGCTGGCCGAAAAGGGCATGGACGAAAAAATTTACCCCGCATCCATGACGAAGGTCATGACGCTGCTGGTGGCGGCGGAGAATCTGCCGGATCTCGACGCAACATTCACCATGACGCAGGCCATTATCGATCCGCTGTATCTTGCGGGCGCGTCGATGGCGGGCTATGTGAACGGCGAGACGGTCACGATGCGCGATCTGCTGTACGGCGCAGTCGTGCCCTCCGGCGCGGAGGCGACGGAGGCGCTGGCACAGGCCGTGGCCGGAAGCGAGGAAGCGTTCGTCGCCATGATGAACGAAAAGGCCGCGGCGCTGGGGCTTGCAAACACGCATTTTATGAACACCAGCGGCCTGCACGACGAGAACCACTATTCCACGGTGCGCGAGATCGCCCTGATCTTGCAGGCAGCGCTGGAAAACGAGACGTGCACCGAAATACTGAGCGCGGAAAATTACCGGGCCAGCGAAACGGAGCAGCACCCGGACGGGCTTGCCATGACGAACAAATTCCTCTACCGCGTCCACCACGAATATGCCCTGAACGGCGCGGAAATTACAGCCGCCAAGACGGGCTATACCGCCGAGGCCATGAACTGCTGCGCGAGCGCCGGAAAAACGCCGGACGGCAGAAGCGTGATCTGCGTGACGGCGAACGCGTGGACAGGCGAGTTCTGTATTGAGGACCATATTGCGCTCTATACGAAATACTGCGGCAGCGCAGAAGCTGAATAACGGGAGGATGCCGGATATGAAAAAGCTGTCCCCGCGCGTCTGGCTGACGCTCATTCTTGTCGGCATGGTCGGCCAGTTTGCCTGGACGATCGAAAATATGTATTTTAATGTCTATCTCTACAACACCATCTCCACCGACCCCGGCTATATCTCCGCCATGGTCGGCTGGAGCGCGGCTGCCGCCACGCTGACGACGCTGCTGATGGGCGCGCTGTCTGACCGCGTGGGAAAGCGCAAGCTGTTTATCTGCGGCGGCTATCTGCTCTGGGGCCTTTCTACGGCGGCGTTCGGCCTCGTGACAGTCGAAAACGCGGCGAAGCTGTTCCCGGCGGCCTCTGCGGCGGCTGCCGCGGCGGTGATGATCGTCGTGCTCGACTGCGTCATGACGTTTTTCGGCTCGACGGCCAACGACGCGGCGTTCAACGCGTGGATCACCGACACCGTGCCGAACGCGGCGCGGGGCAAGGCAGAATCCGTGCTGGCCATTCTGCCGCTCATTTCCATGCTCGTCATTTTTGGCCTGTTCGACGGCATGACACAGCGCGGGCAGTGGCAGAAATTCTTCGCGATCTTCGGCGGACTCGTTGTTCTGACGGGAGTTGTGTCCATCTTCCTGATCCCGGAGCCGAAGCTGGAGCCGAGACGGGACAATGGTCTAAAAAACCTTGTCTACGGGCTTCGCCCGTCGGTCGTGCGGGGAAACCCGGCGCTCTATCTGTCCTTCGCGGCGTTCTGCCTGTTTTCCGTGGCCGTGCAGGTCTTTTTCCCGTATCTCATCATCTATATGCAGAACTATCTGCATTTTGACGGCTATGCCCTTGTGCTGGGCATTGTGCTGATCTTCGCGTCGGTCGTGAGTGTGCTCTCCGGCCGCGTGATCGACCGGCTCGGCGAGCTGCGGTGCGTGCTCCCGGCGGCGGGGGTCATGTTCGCGGGACTGCTTGGGATGTTCTTCGCGCGGTCGATGCTGGCCGTGATTCTGACGGGCTGCGTCATGATGTCCGGCTATATGCTGGTCACGGCGATTTTGTCCGGCGTCATCCGCGACCATACGCCTGCCGGAAAGGCCGGACATTTCCAGGGCATCCGCATGATCTTCGGCGTGCTGCTGCCGATGATCTTCGGCCCGGCTATCGGCGCGGCGGTCATTCGCGGCAGCGATTCGACCTATGTTGACCTCGGCGTGGTAAAAACCGTGCCGACGCCGTCCATTTTTCTGGCGGCTGCCATTGTGCTGCTGCTGATTCTGCCGCCGGTGCTGGCGCTTAAAAAGAAGGAGGGGACAAAATGCTGACACCTTGGGGCGAAGCGCTGGACAAGAACGCTGTTTTGCAGGAATATCCCCGCCCGCAGCTCGTGCGGGAAAGCTATTACAATCTTAACGGCCTCTGGGACTACGCCATCACGGCCTCCGACGCCTGCCCCGGCGCGTGGGACGGGGAGATCCTCGTGCCGTTTTCGCCGGAAGCGCCGCTGTCCGGGGTTAATCGAATCCTGAAGCCCGGTCAGGTGCTCTGGTACCGGCGGACGCTGCCGTTTGCAAAGCCGGACGGCGGGCGGATGCTGCTGCACATCGGAGCCGCTGACCAGCGGGCCTGGGTGTACGTCAACGGCCTGCTTGCCGGGACGCACACGGGCGGCTATACGGCCTTTACATTGGATATGACAAAGCTTCTGCGGGATGGCGAAAACATCCTGACTGTCGCCGTGCGCGACGATACGGACGCTGTACCCCTCTCGCGTGGCAAGCAGAAGACGAAGCGCGGCGGCATCTGGTACACGCCGCAGAGCGGCATCTGGCAGACCGTCTGGGCCGAGCACGTGCCGGAGAACTATGTGCAGGCGCTCCTGTTCACGCCGGAGCTGCCGGAGGGACGCGTCCGTTGGAGGCTCGCCGCGCCCGCGCCGAAGGGCGCTCGAATCGAAATTTCCTATCAGGGAACGCCCGTCGGCAGCAGCGAAACGGACGAGGACGGCTACGGCAGCGCCGTTCTGCCGCCGGAGCAGCTGCACCTGTGGTCGCCGGAGGCGCCGAATCTCTACGACGTGACCATCACGCTGGGGGACGATACCGTCAGAAGCTATTTCGCCATGCGCACCGCCGGCACCGGGAAGGACGCGGCGGGCCATCCGTGCCTGCTCTTAAACGGGCAGCCGTATTTCCACCATGGCGTGCTCGATCAGGGCTACTGGCCGGACGGATTATACACCGCGCCGTCGGACGAGGCGCTGATCTATGATATTACGCTCATGAAGCGGCTGGGCTTCAATATGCTGCGCAAGCACATCAAAATTGAGCCTATGCGCTGGTATTACCACTGCGACCGGCTGGGGATGCTGGTCTGGCAGGATATGCCCTCCGGCGGCGGACAGTACAATCTGCTGACCATCTCCGCGCCGCTCATCACCGGCGTTCATCTCAAGGACAGCCATTACCGGCTTTTTGCCCGCACGGACGCGGAGGGGCGCGACAGCTATACCCGCGAGCTGGAGGAACTGGTCGCGCAGCTGCAGAACTGCCCGTGCATTGTCCTGTGGGTGCCGTTCAACGAGGGCTGGGGGCAGTTTGACGCGAAAAATGCGGTTCGCCTGCTCCGCAGGCTCGACCCCACGCGGCTGATCGACCACGCCAGCGGCTGGCATGATCAGGGCGTGAGCGACGTGAAGAGCCTGCACGTGTACTTCAAGCCGTACCGCTTTAAGCCTGACAAAAAGGGCCGCGCGGTCGTCCTGTCGGAGTTCGGAGGGTACAATCTGCCGGTCGCGGGGCACACCTGGAACGCGAAGAACTTCGGCTATAAGGGCTACCAGACGCCTGAGGCGCTGGGTGAGGCGGTCAAAACGCTCTATGAAACGCAGATCGTCCCCGCGTGCAAGTCCGGCCTTGCCGCCGATGTGTACACGCAGCTGAGCGACGTGGAGGACGAGGTCAACGGCTTTGTGACCTACGACCGGCGCGTGGAAAAGCTGCCGGAGGCGCTGATGCGGGCCATTGCGCGGGAGCTGAAAGGAAACTGACCATGAAAAAACGGATTTTGGCGCTGCTTCTGGCGCTGACGCTGCTGGTGCCCGGCGGCTGCACGGTGCGCGACACGGTGCAGATCGTGGAATCCAGCGTTACGACGCTGCAGGAGCTGGCGGACGCTGCGCTGTCCGAGGAGACGGAAGCGCCCGAATCAGGTGAGCAGTTTGTGACCGCCGAAGACCCGGAGGTCACGCAGACCGCCGATACGGTCGACGAGCACGGGTATTATTACGACGCGGAGCACGTCGTTCTGTATCTCGATACCTACGGTCATCTGCCGGACAACTACATGACCAAGGAGGAAGCCCGTGCGCTCGGCTGGGAGGGCGGCAGCGTGGAAGCGTATCAGGCCGGAGCCGCCATCGGCGGCGACCGCTTCGGCAACCGTGAGAGGCTTCTGCCGGAGGAAACAGGAAGAACCTATACCGAATGCGACATCAACACGCTCGGCGGGGATCCTGCGGCTCGGCATTCCCATCGCCCTGCAGGACGTGCTGGTCGGCATATCGTTTCTGGTCATTCTCGCCATCGTCAATTCACTGGGTCTTCTGCAGTCGGCGGGCATGGGCATCGCGGAGAAGGTCTGCGCGTTCGTCATGCTGCTGCCGTCGGCATTTTCGCAGTCCGTGTCTGCGTTCGTCGCGCAGAATACGGGCGCAGGCAAGCCGGAGCGCGCAAAAAAAGCACTGCGTTACAGCGTCGCTGTCTCGCTGTGCATCAGCGTGTTCGTGTCCTATTTTAATTTCTTCCACGGCGATCTGCTCGCCGGGATCTTCGCAAACGACCGGGCCGTCATCCTCGAAGCGGCGGACTATCTCAAAGCCTACGCCATCGACTGTCTGCTGACCTCGTTCCTGTTCTGCTTTGTGGGCTATTTCTCCGGCCTCGGCAAGACCGTCTTTGTCATGGCGCAGGGCATTCTGGGCGCGTTCGGCGTCCGCATCCCCGTGTCGTTCGCCATGTCCCGCCTGCTGAATGTGCGCCTGTTCTACATCGGCCTCGCAACGCCCTGCTCGACCGTCGTGCAGGTCCTGCTGTGCCTGCTCTACTACGCCCATCTGGCCCGCAGAGAAAAGGCTGTCCGGTGAGACAGCCTTCGGTGCGTGCGCGTTCCGTCCGTTTTCAGCAAAATTTTACGCCGTCCCCCGTTGTGACAGGGGACGGCGTTCCGGTTTTAATCTTCGAATTCGTGCGCGTCCTTGAGCACCATGTCCTTGACCTTCATCAGGCGGACCTTGGTAGCGCGGTCGTTTTCCTCGAGCTTCATGGAGATATACTTGATGTTTTTCTCCATTTCCGGGATCATGACATATTCCAGCGCATTGACGCGGCGGCGGGTCTTCTCGATCTCGGAGGCGAGCAGCTGCGTCTTCTTCTCGGCCTGCGCCAGCGCAAGCATATCCTGAAATACGGAGGCCAGCGCGCCCAGCGCATCGTCCAGCTCGCCGGACGTCTGCGCGAAGCCGTAGGGGTAAATGGACGCGGCGTCCTCGTTTTTGGTGTGGAACTCGTAGACCGGGACGGAGACGGACATGATGTTCTGGAACGTCATGTCCAACGTCGCCGACTGCTTCGGGTACAAAAGCGCCTGCTGGAGCATTTCGGGGGACATCACGCTCGACGCAACGGTCATGGCGCGGTTGGCCTCCGCAATGCCCTGCTCGACCTTGGCGCGCAGCTCCTTGTTTTCCCGCACGATCAGGAAGAACTGGCGCATCAGCTCGTCGCGCTTGTCCTTGAGCAGCCGGTGGCCGCGCACGGCCGTGCGCAGGCGGCCCTTGAGCCGCGTAAGCTCCATCCGGGTCGGATTGATCGTTTTACTGGCCATGCGAACACCGCCTTACGCCTGCTTTTTGGGCAGGTATTTTTCGATGAACTCCGGCTTGATGCGCTTGAGCTCCGTTTCGGGCAGGATGGACAGCAGCTCCCAGCCGATGTTCAGCGTTTCCTCAATGGAACGGTTTTCTTCGTAGCCCTGACTGACGTAGCGCTGCTCAAATTCCTCGGCAAACTTCGCGTACAGCCGGTCAGTGGGGGAGAGGGCGCTTTCGCCAAGGATCGTTGCAAGCTCCTTCGCGTCCTTGCCGGCGGAATACGCCGCAAAGAGCTGGTTCATGGTGCCTGCGTGATCCTCACGCGTCTTGCCGGGGCCGATTCCCTTGTCCTTGAGTCGCGACAGGCTTGGCAGCACGTCCACGGGGGGGATGACGCCCTTGCGGTACAGATCACGGCTCAGGATGATCTGGCCCTCGGTGATATAGCCGGTCAGGTCGGGGATGGGGTGCGTCTTGTCGTCCTCCGGCATGGTCAGGATCGGGATGAGGGTGATGGAGCCCTTCTTGCCGATCCGGCGGCCCGCGCGTTCATAGAGCGTCGCAAGGTCGGTATAGAGGTAGCCGGGATAGCCGCGGCGGCCGGGGACTTCCTTGCGTGCGGCGGAGACCTCACGCAGCGCCTCGGCGTAGTTTGTGATGTCGGTCATGATGACCAGCACGTGCATCCCGCATTCGAACGCCAGATATTCGGCGGCAGTCAGTGCCATACGCGGCGTTGCGATACGCTCGACCGCCGGGTCATTTGCGAGGTTCGAGAAGACGACGGTGCGGTCGATGGCGCCCGTGCGGCGGAATTCCTGAATGAAGAATTCCGATTCCTCAAACGTGATGCCGATGGCCGCGAAGACAACAGCGAAGTTCGATGCGTCGTCGCCCAGAACCTTCGCCTGACGCGCGATCTGCGCGGCAAGCTGCGCGTGCGGAAGACCGGAGCCGGAGAAGATCGGCAGCTTCTGGCCGCGGACAAGGGTGTTCAGACCGTCGATCGTGGAAATGCCGGTTTGGATAAATTCGTTCGGGTAATCGCGTGCGGCGGGGTTCATCGGAAGACCGTTGATGTCCTTCATCTCGGCGGCCAGAACCTCCGGCCCGCCGTCCTTCGGATGGCCCATGCCGTCGAAGACGCGGCCAAGCATATCCTCGGACACGGCCAGCTCCAGCGGGTGGCCCAGGAAGCGGATCTTGCTGTCCTTCAGGTTGATGCCGGCGGAGTTTTCAAACAGCTGCACGACGGCGGTATCGCCGCTGCACTCCAGAACCTTGCAGTGCCGGACTTCGCCGTTCGGCAGCTCCAGCTCGGCCAGTTCGTCGTAGGTGACGCCCTCGACGTTTTTGACGATCATCAGAGGCCCGGAGACCTCACGGATGGTACGGTATTCGCGGATCATTCAGCCTCAGCCTCCTTTGCAACTTCTTCGATCTGCTGCTCCATATCGGATACGATCTTCGCGTAAACGTCCTGATACGTGTCCGCCGGAACGGTCTTCGCACGGCCGATGGCAGCACGGGCCGCGATGGCATAGAGCTTCCAGATATCCGCGCCGCGCTCGATGGCCGCGTCGCAGAGATCCTTGTACCGGAGGATCAGGTCCAGCAGACGGGCCTGCCGGTCAAACGACGAATACTGGTCGTTCTCCAGGAACGCGTTCTGCTGCAAGAAGTCCTCGCGGATCATCTTTGCGGATTCCAGCGTCAGGTTGTCCGCCGGGGACAGCGCGTCCTGGCCGACCAGTTTGACGATCTCCTGCAGCTCTGCTTCCTTTTGCAGCAGCGCCATGGCGCGTCCTCTGTTCTGCATGAACCCGCGGCCCAGATTCTCGTCGCACCAGCCCTTGAGCGTGTCAAGGTACAAAGAGTAGCTCGTCAGCCAGTTGATGGCCGGGAAATGGCGCGCGTAGGCCAGCGAAGCGTCCAGACCCCAGAAGACCTTGACGATGCGCATCGTCGCCTGCGAGACAGGCTCGGAAATATCGCCGCCCGGAGGGGAGACAGCGCCGATGGCGGTCAGAGAGCCGCGCCGCTCGTCCGCGCCGAGGCACTCGACGCAGCCTGCGCGCTCGTAGAACTGCGCGAGGCGGGAGGCCAGATATGCGGGGTAGCCCTCTTCGCCGGGCATCTCTTCCAGACGGCCCGACATTTCACGCAGGGCCTCGGCCCAGCGGGAGGTGGAGTCGGCGATAACGGCCACGTCATAGCCCATGTCGCGGAAATACTCCGCGATGGTGATGCCGGTGTAGATGGACGCTTCACGCGCCGCGACCGGCATATCGGAGGTGTTTGCAATCAGGACTGTGCGCTTCATCAGGGGTTCGCCGGTGTTGGGGTCGTGCAGCTCCGGGAACTCCATCAGAACGTCAGTCATTTCGTTGCCGCGTTCGCCGCAGCCGATGTAGACGACGATATCGACGTCCGACCACTTTGCCAGCTGGTGCTGCACGACGGTCTTGCCCGAACCGAACGGGCCGGGGACGGCGGCTGTGCCGCCCTTGGCCAGCGGGAACATGGTGTCGATGATGCGCTGGCCGGTCATAAGGGGCTGCGAGGGGGTAAATTTCCGGTCATACGGACGGGCCACACGCACGGGCCACTTCTGCATGAGGCTTAAATTCTCTTCGCCCTTTTCCGTTTCCAGCACGCAGACCGTCTGCTCGACGGTAAATTCGCCGGATTTGATCTCCTTGACGGTGCCCGCCATTTTGGGCGGCACCATGATCTTGTGCAGAACAGCGCTCGTCTCCTGCACGGTGCCGAGCACATCGCCGCCGGAGACCTTGTCGCCCTTCTTGACCGTGGGCGTGAAGGCCCACTTCTTTTCGCGGTTCAGCGCCGGAACCTGCACGCCGCGGGCGATGGTTTCCCCGCAGCGGTCGCGGATCTCGGTCAAGGGGCGCTGGATACCGTCGTAAATATTTTCGAGCATACCGGGCCCAAGCTCGACGGAGAGGGGCATACCGGTCGTCGTGACCTCGGCGCCGGGGCCGAGGCCGCTCGTTTCCTCATAGACCTGAATGGAGGCCGAGCCGCCCGTCATATTCAGGATCTCACCGATCAGCTGCTGCTTGCCGACGCGGACGACATCCGCCATGTTGGCGTCTTCCATCCCCTCGGCAACAACAAGCGGGCCGGATACCTTTACAATTCTACCTGACATTTCATCGAATCCTTTCTGTATTCAAGGATGCTGTTTAAAGAATATTCGAGCCGACCGCGCGTTCGACAGCGGCGTTCAGCGCGTTCATGCCGAGGCCTTTGCAGCCGCCTGCGCCGGGGATCAGAATGACCGCCGGGGTAACGCTGGACGCGTATTTTTCGATCTGCGCGTGCAGCGCCTCGGCATACGTCTCGGTCACATAGATGATCGCGTATGCGTCGGACTGCCTTGTGAGGCGGTGGAAGACCTCCGCCGCTTCCTCGGCGGAGTCCACGGGGAACACGGCGAGGCCCAGAGCCGCAAAGCCCATGACGCTCTCGCGTTCGCCCAGAACTGCGATTTTATACATACCGCTCACCTCGCTCATTGATACAGATCCCGCAGCCGTGCGCGGATCGTGTCGGCGGGCAGCCCCGCCTGCAGGCCGCTTATGATCATGCGGGCCGCTGAAATTTCATTTTCCAGCGCACAGAGATAGGCGATGACGACCTGCTCCCCGAATACGACCGACTTTGCCTTGGCGAAATACGCCGTGAGCGTGTTGTCGCACAGCCGTTCAAACGCAGTCAGAGAGCCAGACTGCGACTCGTCGCCCGCCTGCGCGGCGGCGAAGAGCGCAGTGTTCGCAAACAGCGGCGCAAACGGCTCGTCCTGCGCAAGCGCCTGGCAGATCTCCTCCGCCGGGACGCGCCCGCCGGAAACGAGGACGCTCTTTAAAAACGCAGCGTCCTTGTGCATACGCCGTGCACGCACGGCGGCGCGCAGATTCGCGCTGTCCGCCTGCAGCTGCGCATAGCCCATCAGGAACGCGCTTCCGACCTGCGCGGCGGTTTCGTGATACTCGGCAAAATACGCGCGGTCGAGGATCAGATCGGCCAGCTGCGGGTCGGCGCTTCTCGAAAGCGCGTCGCGCGCGGCCTGCATTGCGGTCAGAACGGCCTGCGGGACGCTTCCGGACTCGCCGGTTTCATAGGCAGTTTTGAGCGCCTGCGCGTCTGCGCGGCCAGCGCCGGAGAGCAGGGGAGCCGGATCTGTGCCGACGGCCTCGGCCTTGACGATCGTCTTGGCGTTGTGATAGTCATAGCGCATACGAAACAGCGATACAACGCCGTCCTTCGGCGCAAGCGCCTCCACCTCGGAAAACACGGCGGCGCGCCGGTCGCTCAGCGCCTTGTCAAGCCCGACAGCCAGCACATCGGCATAGCCGCAGCTCTCCAGGATCCGCGCCGCCTCCTGCACGGAGGAGCCGAGCATCCGCCCGGCCTTCTCCGCGTTGAGCAGCTGCGGCTCCTTTGCGCGCAGATACGCCGAAATAAACAGATACTCCGTGTCCTTGCACGCTTTTACTTTCTTTTTTTGTTCCGTCACGTCAGCCTCCCGGCCTCAGCCAAACAGGCAGGCCGCAACCTTGCCGGAAAGCGCGGGCCGCAGGCCGCTTATCATTGTGCCGATTGAGCAGTTCGTCTCGACCAGCCCGTCCTTCAGCACCACGCCGCCGCGCATCGGCCGCGTTTCGGCGGAAAGCGTCAGCTTTGCTGCCTTCCCGGCCTTCTGGAGCAGCGCGTTCGCCTGCTCCACGACGGCCTGTCCGACCCGTTCGCGGTCCTCTGCGCAGAAGATCAGCTCCTCGCTGCCGGACGCGCTTGCCCGTGCGGCAAGCTGCGCGCAGAGCTTCGTATACTCCGCCGTGGGGAGCGAGAGAAGCTGCTGCTCCGC
>ULXL01040090.1_pt1 | contig 12781 bp, 9 predicted proteins | sample 1961241 | NCBI WGS metagenome assembly ULXL01 (sample SAMEA4835837, study PRJEB28245) | human gut metagenome | biome: gut microbiome; material: fecal sample | place: Denmark | collected 2008
TTGATTTTGTTAAGCTGAGCATTAATTCCGAGAAGCTGCTCCTTTGTGAATTTAACACCTGCCGTGCCGAGAAGATTTGTTAAACGCAAAACGGTAAATCCGCTCATCATTTGCATCATTGCATTCTTATCAATCTCCATACCTGCTGCGCCTGGACCGCCTGCTTCCGCAATTTTGCTCATCATCTGCACGAAAAGCGCTGCGCCCTCGGGCGATTTCATAATATCGCCAACCTTATCGTTGATTGAGAAATATCCCTCAACCTCCGTTATATCAAACCAATTGAGGATTGCTCCCTTTTCCTTGAGCCTGTATGCCTCGTTGAATTTATCAACCTTTCTTATAACGCTTTTGTCTGTGCAATCTCCTGCACGGGCAACAAGCTCTGTTTCTGCTTGAATATTAGGAACATCAAAATAGAAGAAATGCTCGGGACTTTCCTTTACGCCAAGACTTTTTCCGTTTGCAAAAAGCTCAACGCTCGGAAGATTTGAATAAACGGTAACCTTAGTTGATTCCTCAACTCTTTCAACATATCTTTTACCGCAGATATGAACAAACGGCTCATCGGAAAGCCAAGCCTTATAGGCATAAAAGGAATCCTTTTTATATTTTCTGTCAAATGTTACAAGGCCTTTATGATTCTGTCCGTTTTCGCCGCCCTCGTTTCTTGCGTCTGCGCCGAAATCAAACATATTCCAAACATGAGTTGCCCAAATATACCTTCTTGTAAAAAGCTGCTTAATAAGCTCCTCATGGTAATGAGCCTGATACTCCTCGGTGTAATCTCCCTGCGTGGGATTTGAGGTGTGCCAATTAAGCGCCTCACAGCCGTATTCGCTCATACCTATCGGAATATTCGGAAATTCCTTATGGAAATTATCAAACCACGGGCCGTTCATTGAGGTGTCGCCGCCATACCAGCCGAAATAGTGGTTATAGGAAATAACATCCGGAATTTGAATATACGGATCGTGAATATCACACATTGAAACAACTGCGCAGGTTGTTAACCTCGTTTTATCCATTTCGTGAACTAAATCGTTTAGCACTCTATGATTATCAATTAAATCATCATTTGAGCCGTTCATGGAAATTTCATTTGAAAGTCCCCAAACAACAATACACGGATGATTATAATTTTGAGTGATAAGCTCCTTCATCTGCGAAATTGTGTTTTCTCTGCCTGTTGGCATATGCTTTGAAATATAAGGGATTTCTGCCCAAATAACAAGTCCCTTTTCATCGCACAAATCATAAAAATACTGATCGTGCTGATAATGTGCAAGGCGTATTGTTGTTGCACCGAGCTCGCAGATAAGCTCAATATCCTCCTCGTGATGCTCCGGAAGAAGCGCATTTCCTATTCCCCATCTGTCCTGATGCCTTGAAACGCCGTGAAGCGGATATTCCTTTCCGTTAAGGATAAATCCATTTTCGGCGTCAATCTTAAAGCTTCTGCATCCGAAGCGTGCCGAAACATTATCAAGCACCTCGCCGTTTTCGCACAAAATTGCCTCTGCCGTGTAAAGATACGGGTCTTTTCTTCCGTTCCAGAGGTGAACATTTTTTATTTCAACCTCCGCTTGAGGATTGCTTGCAGGAGCCTTTGAAGAAGCAACAGGCTCCCCCTGTGCATTCTTAACCGTAATAAGAAGCTCTTGATTATCCTTTGCGTTTGAAAGGTAACAATTAATTTTAACCTTGGCGTCATTTCCGATAATTTCGGGAGTTACGGCAATGCCGGGTCCTCCGTAATATTCAAGGTCAAAATGAGAATCCGAAACTGCAATAATATTAACATCTCGGTAGAGTCCGCCGTAAAAAGTGAAATCAGCCATCTGAGGATAAACCGTTTCGTTTTCGCTGTTATCAACCGCAACCGAAATGATGTTGCTTTTTTCAAGTGCCTTTGTTATATCAACTCTGAATGTTGAATATCCGCCATCGTGATGATAAAGCTTTTCTGCACCGACATAAACATCGGCAGAGGAATTTGCTCCCTTAAATTCAAGAAAATATCTGTCTGCCTTCGGAAGCTCCTCTCTGTCTATTTCCTTTGCGTACCAACAGGTGCCTCTGTAATAATCGTTTTCTCCGTCCTGACCGTCAATATTATTCCAGGTGTGCGGAAGATTAACGAAATCCCAAAGCACGGGCATTTCAGACGGAGCAGAGTCCGCCTGCTTTGTAAATGCCCATTTTCTGTTAATATTAATAACTTCTCTCATTAAAAACCAACTCCATAAATTTTTTACTCTTCGCCGTTTGAATCGTTTTGATTCTTTGCCTGCAAGATTGCAACATTTTCATCAACCTGCTTCTTATGAAGCGGATACCAGAACCAAAGAATGAGTGCAAGAACAAGGAATCCGATTGCCGGAACTATAACGGAAATATTATAAATTCCGTTTACAACGCTTTCATCAAACTGCGTTTCCTTTGAATATCCTATCATACTGAGAAGAGCACCCGAAAGTCCCGATGAAGCCGCCTGACCGAGCTTTCTTGCGAAGGAATACAGCGCATAAACAGAGCCGTCCTCTCGAACTCCGTTTTTAATTTCGGAATAATCAATAACATCTGTGATAAGAGCCCAGCAAACCATTGAGAAAACGCCGAGACCGAGCCAGCAAACTGCCTGCAAAGCAACATATACCCAAACATTTTGCGGACGAATAATGAGGAGCAAAAAGCAAACGGCTGCCGCCATAATATTTGAAACAACGCTAACCTCTGCCTTGCCGAATTTCTTTGCAAGAGGCTTTGCAACAAATGCTGCAATAAGCATTCCGCCTCCCATCATAAGGGTTGCCATTGTTTGCGCCTTTGCGTTTTTATAGAAATTCGGAAAAACATAATTTGCCATTGACTGCATTGTGAGCTGGGCAAGAAGCATAAAGATTGAAGCGCATATAATTGAAATGAGCGCTCTGTTTTTAACTGCATTTTTAAGCATCTGTCCAACGCTGTTATTCTGCATAGCTTCTTCGCTCGAAACAGATTTAACACGCTCTGTTGTTAGGTTGTAGCAAAGCAGATAGCAAATTATTGCGCAAACAGAAAAAATACCCGCAATAATAGTAAATCTTCCGCCGTTGAGCACTTCGTTTCCGTTTATCTTATCATAAGCAATCATGGGAACGCCTGCGGTAATTATACCGCCTGCAAGCATACCGCCCATTGTTCTGAAGGTTGAAAGCGACTGCCTGTCTGACGGGTCAGACGAAATTGCAGACGCCATTGAACCGTAAGGAATATTAACCGAGGTGTAGAAAACGGAGCCCCAAAGAATATATGTTATAAATAAATATGCAATCTTTGCCGCCTGTGAAAGATCGGAAAGAGAGCTTTGGTACATAAGAAATGACATAAGCGCAACAGGACCGCACATACGAAGTATCCACGGCTTAAACTTGCCTGCCTTTGTATATTTGCTTCTGTCGCAAATTCTGCCCATTGCAACATCGGTAAACGCATCAACAAAACGCGCAATCATCATAATTGCGCCGACTGCTGCACCCGGAACATCCATAACATCGGTATAGAATTTCATTAAGAAGCTTGACGACAGAATAAAGGTGAAATCATTAGCGAAATCGCCGAACATATAGCCAAGCTTGTCTTTAATACCGAAAGGCTTAACCTGATTATTACTCATAACCCTCTCCTTAAAAAAATAACAAATATTTTAAACATTTGGTATAATTTTGATAAAAACTATACAAAACACTTAATAATAACATTTTATAATAAAGCTGAAATAAGCGTGAGTATTATTTTTATATATTTTAGTATTTTTTTTATGTTATATTGATTTTTTGCAAAAATTATACGATAATAGGAATAAATAAACAATTACGGAGTAAAAATATGGATTATTCTGCCGAGCTTGATTTTTTTAAATCCATTCTGTTAAATCTTCACTTGAAGGCAACTGTTTTGCGAGAGGAGGAAGAAGCAGAGGAATGCCTTGATTTCGGTATTCGCTCGTTGCTTAATTATAAAAAGGAATACAACAGTATGTTCAGCGTTTCTCAAATTGATATTAATCCAAACACGATTGTTGAATATACCGATGAGTTCAGATGCAAATACATTTATATGCTTTTGCCCGAGACTGATAAAAAAACCGTTCTTTTAATCGGTCCGTACACGGAAACGAATATAACAAAGGAGGTTTTGGCAGGTGCAGAAAAGGAATTCGGACTTTCAAATAATATTATTTTACAAATAGAAAAATATTATACAAGAGTGCCTTATTTTGAAAACACAAGGATAATAATAACACTTGTTAACAGCTTTGCACAAATAATTTGGGGAGGCTTTGAAAACTATTCGTTTGAGTACAAAAGCGATTTAAGCTTTCACGACGACAATTTCTCAAATATTGATTACAGCGTTAACAAGGGCGACAACGCCGAGCTTGCAATCCAAATTCTTGAATCACGCTATCAAAAGGAAAACGAGCTGATGGCTGCGGTTTCTCAGGGATTGCTTCACAAGGCAGAGCAAATACTCGGCAATGCCTTTCGCAATTCCGTTATTGAAAAAAGAACCGAAAACCCCATTAGAAATCTAAAAAACTATATTGTTATTCTTAACACGCTTTTACGCAAGGCGGCAGAAAACGGAGCAGTTCACCCTCTTTATATAGACAGAATGTCCTGCGCTTATGCAATTCAGGCAGAGGCGCTGACAAATCTTGAAGACGGATATAAGCTGATTAAGGAAATGGGGCGAAGCTATTGCAGGCTTGTGCAAAAGCATTCCGTTAAAAGCTATTCCCCGCTTGTGCGAAAGGCAGTTATAAGAATAGACGCTGACCTAACATCAGATTTAAGCCTAAACAAGCAGGCGCAGCTTCTTAATGTTAACCCAAGCTATCTATCCGCTCTTTTTAAAAAAGAAACGGGCATAACGCTGACGGATTATGTAAACACAAAGCGAATTGAACACGCCGCTCTTCTTTTAAGAAAAACAGACCTTCAAATTCAAACGGTTGCGCAGAAATGCGGAATATATGATGTTAATTATTTTACAAAGCTATTTAAAAAATATGAAAACAAAACACCTAAGGAATACAGAGAGGCAAACAGTATAATGACCACTAAACGCTTTGAGGTGCAAAACGAATAGCATTAAAATAACACTTGCAACATCACCCTATATGTGATAAAATTGTTGAGGCTTTAAATAATCAGGATAAGGAGCTGAATTTTATGAGCGGACATTCAAAATGGAGCACCATTAAAAGAAAAAAAGGAGCAAACGACGCTGCCCGTGCAAAGGTTTTCACTAAAATAGGCAGAGAGCTTGCAGTTGCAGTTAAAAACGGAGGTCCCGATCCGTCCGTTAACTCAAAGCTTAAGGATGTTATTGCAAAGGCGAAGCAAAATAATGTTCCAAACGATAATATCGAGCGTATGCTTAAAAAGGCAGCAGGCGAAACAGGCGGCGCAGATTATGAGGAAATTCTCTATGAGGGCTACGGTCCGAGCGGAGTTGCCGTTATTGTTGAAGCTTTAACAGATAACAGAAACCGCACCGCAGGCGAGGTTAGGCATTATTTCGACAAGGCAGGCGGAAATATGGGAACAAGCGGCTCCGTTACATTTATGTTCAGCCGCGAGGGCGTTATTCTTATTGAAAAAGAGGATGTTGACGAGGACGCTCTTATGATGGATGCACTTGACGCCGGCGCAACAGATTTTATTACCGATGACGATGATGTTTTTGAAATCAGAACAGAGGCAAACGATGTTGGAGCAATCCGTGATGACCTTGAAAGAAAGGGCTATAAAATTATTTCAAGCGATCCGGCATATATTCCCTCAACATATACACGCCTTGAAAATCCCGATGATATGATGAAGATGAGCCGAATGATAGAAATGTTTGAAGAAAACGATGATGTTCAGGCAATCTGGCACAACTGGGAAAACGAAGACGAATACGAGGGCTGAAAATCATAAAAACTGCTCCGCAGGATTAAAAAATCCTGCGGAGCTTTTATTATGCAGATATATTATTATATTTTCCTAAATCGGGAATTACCGTAACAAATGAAACTTCACGGGTTTTTGCATTAACATAAACGATAACCTCGGGATAAGGTGCTCCGTCGGTAAGTGGCTCTGCGTCGAGTACAACCTCCCAGCAATATTCGGGAGCTTTTTCATATTGATAGCTTTTAACATCATTTTTAATCGCTGAATAATAATTAAATGACCTACCCCATTGAACATAATTGTTTGAAAAGTCAATATTCTTCCAAAGGATTGTTCCCTCTTTACCTGTTTCGGAAGCTTTTTCCGAAGCCGGTGTAAAGCTGTATTTAGCAGAGTCATTATAATACTTACTGCTTTTCGATTCCTCTAATGCAATTTTCTCGGCTTCCTCAGCAGTTATATAACCGTTCGGCAAATCTGCTCTGATATTGTATTCTGCATCAAGCAAATCATTTATCTCGCCCGTTGAAGTATTGAGAGAGCGATATATTATATCCTGCCCTTCTGCGCAATTCAATATCATTACATTGCTTTCGGTTATAAATGACGGAACAGCCAAGCCACCGAAAACAAGTGAAAAGCTGCTTTCATCATAATTACCGTTTTTGTCAATAACAATTCTGTAAAGCCTTTGCTCATTTATTGCAGAGCCGTTATCTGCTTCAATATCCTCAACAGTTGAAAGATAAAGAGCATTATTAATGTATGCAACAGGCTCTAACTCTGTATTTGTTTTAAAGATTTCACTTTTTTGGTTATCACTTGCCGTAACAAATAACGAACCGTTTTCAAATGTAAAACTATTGCCGTCAACAGAACATTCATAATTGATTTCATCTTCGGCAGAACATTCAAACGGCTTAAACTCCTCTGGAAGATTAAGCTCCGCCGCCTCCTTTGAATTTGAAGAAGCACTATGGCTTGCAACCCCTTCCTGCGAAGCCGAACAGGCAGTTAATGAAAAAATCATCAAAGCCGATAACATTGTAATTATAATTTTCTTCATAAAAGACACACCGCCAATAAATGTTATTTCTTATATTAAAGACCTCGTCGAGATAATATTTAATAAGATCAACACACTGAACACCGGAAGATCCATCGTAATCCATTGCTTTATTTATATGATTATTTTATTTTAAATAATTTTTTAACGGCACGCTTGATTTTTGATAAGAGTGTGCTGTTTGCCGCTTTTTGCAGGGCGGCAATTTTTTTATCCTTTTCGGCAAGCTGTTTGTTTTTATCATTAAGCTCTGCCGTTAGCCTTTCGATTTCAAGGCGGCGTGAAACTGCCTTTTGATTTATTTCACGCTTGCGTGAAAGAAGCTCATACCTGTCTGCCCAATAGCTGTTTGCAAACGAAGCAAGAGCGTTTACCGTTTCATTATCTGCCGAATTTTTTATACATTCAAGAACGGTTAAAATCATTGAAAACAACGCCGGATTTTCAAACGCGCCGTGTGCATCGATCTCGCCGCAGGCATAATACTGCCACAAAAACAGATTATTACATTCCGAAACACCGTATTTAAGCTTCAAATCAAAATTATTTGTTAAATATTTAAGGTCAACATCATAATCAAAATCAGAGGCTATATTTGATATAATCAAAAAGGTGTTTTTAGGATTGCTTTTTATCATTGAGGCAAAATCATTTCTTGCCTTAAAGTCCTCGCTTGACGGATTAATTCCCGTTACCGAAACGAATTTGCCTTTATACTTATATTTTTCAATATCAAGCTGTGGATTTATTGCAACAACCGAGCTTTCGGGAATAAGCGAGCCGACTGCAACTGCCGCCGAGCCGCCGCTTGAACGCCCGTAAAGCACAATATCGGAATTATCAACCTTAAGAAGCCGTGCTATTTCGCAAATAAGCATTGCGGTTGGCTCTCTGTAATCCTGCGTATCGGTTCCGTAAAACCAGCCGACAGTTAAATCGGGATATGTGAAATACATTGGGTCATCAATACAGAGAACGGAAGCACTTGTGTTTACATACCACGACCATGATGAAAAGGTTGGATACGGCACAACATCGCAGCCGCCGTTTCTTGAACGCGCACCGCTGAAAAAAACAACAAGCCTTTCAGCACTTCCCTGCCTGAAAAAGCATTCCAAGCGTGTTGACGAAATATCCGCAAAAAAGCGAGACGGCGGCAAAGAGCCGTCGCCGAGCTTAAACTCAACAGGCACAGACTGAACAAGAGCCTTATCTGCCTGCATATTTATATGATAATCATATTCGCTTTTAGCCTGCTGTGAATCTAAATCCGCACCGAGCTCAAAGGAATTTTTATCTGCCTCTTTAAAAATTGTTTCAAGAGATTTCATAAGCACTCCAAAAAGGATTTTTACTCTGCCGCGGCTTGCTCTGCGGCGTTTTCCTTATTCTCTGCCTTTGGCTTTTCGGCAACAACCTTTTTGAGCATTTCCTTTTCTTCCTTCATTGCCCTTGCTCTGCTGTCTTTTTCGCCCTTTGTCATTTCCTCATAAACGGCGGAAACGGTTTCAACATCGCCCTGAGAAATTATTTTGCCGTGGTCAAGGAGAATTGCCGTGTCGCAAATTGCCTTAACCTGCTCAATGCTGTGAGAAACGAAAAGAACCGTTACACCGCTTTCAAACATAGACTGAACCTTTTTAAGACTCTTTGTTCTGAACTTTGCATCGCCAACCGAAAGCACCTCATCAAGAATAAGAACATCGGGATCAACCGCAGTTGCAATTGAGAAGCCGAGACGCGCCTTCATACCGGATGAATAGTTTTTAAGCGGAACATCAATGAAATGACCGAGCTCTGAAAACTCAACAATTTCATCATATTTAGACTGAATATATTCCCTTGAATATCCAAGGATAGCACCGTATAAAAAGATATTTTCCTTGCCCGAATAGTTTGGGTCAAAGCCTGCTCCGAGTTCAAGAAGCGGAGCGATAACGCCCTGCTTTTCAACCTTGCCCGAGGTTGGCTTATAAACTCCGACTATTGTTTTGAGCAGCGTGCTTTTTCCTGCGCCGTTAAAGCCGAGGATTGCAAGGTGCTCGCCCTTTTTAACCTCAAAATTAATATCCTTTAAAGCGTCAAACTTTTTATATTCAAGCTTTCCCTTTAAAAATTTAATAACATATTCTTTAAGGTTGTCCACCTTTTCCTTATTAAGATTGAAGGACATTGTTACATTTTGAACGGAAATAGCAACATCTTCACGCATAGTAATCACCATAGCCTTTCGGGTGAAATAATTATTTTCCTTTTCGTTTTAATTTCCAAACTGCCGAAATCAAAACGATATAAACAAGAACTGCCGTTACGCTGACCAAAAAGAAGCCTGCAATCGAATAATCAAAATGGCTTTCAAGAGCACAAAGAAGATATTCGGGATAAACGGACGGCTTGAAGCTTTTGAATTTAAAAAACAGAGCAACTGAAAGCGCAAAACCCGCAAAGCCCGCCGAGCCTGCCGAATAGGCAATAAATCGGAGCGCTCTGTATCTTTTTCTGCCCACATAATAAAGTATTACGGCAACAATAACGGATAAAACGCCGAAGGCGCAAATAATTATATTTAACGCCAGCTTGATTATTTCGTCTGCATGGGCAATCTCGCTTAATCTGCCTGCTTCAACACAATCGCAAATATAAGCGTTCAACTCGTCTGAAATTGCCTTAACCTTTGCCTGAACGCTCTTGCTTTTAGCATTTTCTCCCGAGCGTTCAAGAGAAATCAACATCTGATTTTCAAATTCAGCACAAACCTGTTCAACATAAACAGAATAATTTTCAAAGGCATCTCCTTCGGAAAGATTAAACTGCTTATAAGCATAGGATGAATTAATCTTATCAACATCATCATAACCGATAACATCATAATAATCAATATCAATTGAATTTTCAAGGCATTTATCATCAATAAATGTGCCTATATATTCAAGCATGCTTCGGTTATACGAATAAGAGGTAAACGCCTGCGCTATGCTTTTCGGATTAAACGCAACCGCTCTTAACCCCGTGCAAACAAGCGCAATTATGAGAAACAACGAAAGAAAAAACGACAAAACATATTTAACTGCGGCTTCGCCCTTTGTGTCTGCAATAACACGGGAGCTGTGATTTGAGCTGCGGTGGTAATCCGTATTAAATCTTTTAGCCATTACTGCGCCCCCTTTTCAAGCTGCAAGGAGGCTTTGCCGACAAGCTGAGCGAGCACGAAGCCCTCGTAATTTCCCTTAATTGAGTTTTCACTTTGAGTGCAGGCAATAATCAAATCGGCATCAGTGCCTTGCGGATTATCCGTTACGGCAACAACCCTGTATTCATACTGCGTATCATCGGTTTTAACAATTATAATATTTCCCTGTGAAAATGACGCAATTGATTTAAGGGCGGTTGTGTAATACCCTGTTAAATAAGCGCAGGAATCCTCGCCGAAGAGCCCTCCGTTTTCCGAAAGGGCAAGTCCGTTTCTTAAAGACGCACGGCTTTGACCGTAAAATATCTGTTCGTTTACGCCTGCTTCTTCACAAACAAGCGTTCCGATTCTTGCGCCCGGCTGCATATTTTCTGCCGAAAAGGCTCCGCCTGCCTGAATATCTCCCTCTGATTTAACGAAAACGCTTTCGGCTGCTTCAACAAGGGACTCAAATTCGGAAAACAGCTTTAATTCTGCGGGGAGCGTAACAACAAGAGCAATAGCCGAAAATATAACGGGAATTAAAACATATTCCAAGACGCTTTTTCTTTTTTTATGCCTGCTTTTAGAACTGCCGGCTACGGAATTATCCGCAGTCATATTTTCCTCTTTTACCATTAATATTACCTAATCAGTCTTCAAAAACAGCACCCTTTGAACCGCTTTGAACATGCTGAGCATATCTTTTAAGGTAGCCTGTAAGCTCCTGAACAGGAGGCTGCCACTTTGCTTTTCTTTGCGCAAGAACCTCCTCGGGAACATTAACACGAAGAATTCTTGCGGGAATATCAATTTCGATTTCGTCGCCATCCTCAACAAGTGCGATTGTTCCGCCCTCTGCTGCTTCGGGGCTGACATGACCGATTGATGCGCCTCTTGTTGCGCCGCTGAAACGACCGTCTGTTAAAAGAGCAACGGAATTTCCGAGGCCCATACCGATAATAGCGGAGGTTGGAGAAAGCATTTCTCTCATTCCCGGGCCGCCCTTGGGTCCTTCATAGCGGATAACAACAACATCACCTGCAACAACCTTGCCGCCGGTGATAGCCTCAATGGCTTCTTCCTCACTGTTATAGCACTTTGCAGGGCCCTTATGCTTCATCATTTCGGGAGCAACTGCGCCCTTCTTAACTACCGAGCCTTCCTCTGCAAGATTGCCCGTAAGAACTGCTATACCGCCGTCTGCCGAAAACGGATTTTCAATAGTATGTATAATTTCTCCGTCTGCATCGGGTGCAGCGGCAATTCTGTCTGCAACCGTTCCGCTGACTGTTAAGCAATCCGTGTTAATCATACCGCCTCTTGCAAGCTCCTTCATAACTGCCTGAATACCGCCAACATCGTTTAAATCGGTAATAAATACAGATGAAGCGGGATTAAGCTTGCAGATTTGAGGAGTTTTTCTGCCGTATGCATCAAGGTCGTTAAGATTAATATCGTGGCCTGCGGCGTGAGCAACGGCGGTTAAATGAAGAATGGTATTTGTTGAACAACCGATAGCCATATCGGTTCTCATAGCATTTTCAATTGCCTTTTCAGTAATAATATCGCTTGGCTTAATATCCTCTTTAAGAAGCTCCATAACCCTTTCGCCTGCCATTTTTGCAAGGCGGAGTCTTGCGCTCATAACAGCAGGAATTGTGCCTGAGCCGGGAAGCGACATACCGATTGTTTCGGTTAAGCAATTCATTGAATTTGCGGTGTACATACCCGAGCAGGAGCCGCAGGTTGGGCATGCGGTAAATGCGCAGGATTCAAGATTTGCATCACTCATTTTGCCCACTGCATTTGCACCTACATATTCAAACTGCTCGGAAAGTCCTATTCTGTTAGTTGTTTCGGTGCTTCTTCCGGGAAGCATTGGACCGCCCGAAATAAAGATACACGGCAAATTAAGTCTGCAAGCGGCAAGAAGCATACCCGGAACAATTTTATCACAGTTAGGAATGAAAACGATTGCATCAAGCGGATGAGCGGTAAGCATAACCTCAATTGAATCGGCAATAAGCTCTCTTGAACAAAGGCTGTATTTCATACCTCTGTGGTTCATTGCAATACCGTCGCAAACGCCGATGGTGTTAAATTCAAACGGAACGCCGCCTGCATTTCTTATGCCGGCTTTAACCTGCTCCGCAATTTTATCAAGATGCATATGGCCGGGAATATAGTCGCTCTTTGAATTAACAACGGCAACAAACGGCCTTTTCATTTCGAGTTCGTCAATTCCGAGAGCTCGTAAGAGAGAACGGTGAGGGGCTCTTGACGGGCCCTCTTTGATTAAATCTGATCTCATAATTACATCTCCGTTATATAAAAATTATTTATTTAAAGGCTTCATCGTGGGGACGAAAGCAGACATCATTTACTTGATGTGCTGTGACCTCATATTTTTTACTACCGCAGCAATTTTTGTACTTTTGGGGTCGCTCGCAGGTCTTCGAATAATATCGAATTTGATTGCGATTACTGTATAAATTGGTGTAAATGGTGTAAGCACTTTATCCTGAAACGAATAAACCGCTAAAAATCAATTCGCTTTATTATACTCATTTTTGAAGTACGAGTCAAGACCTT
>ULXL01004523.1_pt1 | contig 12766 bp, 15 predicted proteins | sample 1961241 | NCBI WGS metagenome assembly ULXL01 (sample SAMEA4835837, study PRJEB28245) | human gut metagenome | biome: gut microbiome; material: fecal sample | place: Denmark | collected 2008
CAATAGAACAAAGCATAATATTCCTTTTGAATATCTAAAGGACTATTTGTTTTTCTTAATGCATAACTAAAAGTGCCATTAGATTCTATGCCGTCTATAAAAGCAGATGGAGAAGAGGAATAAGAATTGTAAGGTTCTGTTAAATGATCAAAAAATCTCACCCTATATTTTCCATCAGCCTTCATTACATCCGCGTAATAAAATCCAGCATTCTCACTAATATCACAAGAATAATAGTATTTATAATTATCACCTAAAAATTGATAGGAATACGTATTTGTCTTTTTCAAAATTTCAATATCCAAATTAGAAAATGGGTCTAATACTCCATCTTCTCTATCCCATTGTGTTTTTAGTTCAAGGGACTGATTTAAATTTTCAAAACCCAAAAGACCATAATCTATGGATTCATTATCTTGTGAGGAACAACCAAATAAACCTATTAAGGATACAAATGCCAAACTAATTATTTTCTTCATAATATCCCAACCTTACTCTATAAGATACCTTATTATATCAAATAAAAATGAAAAATGCAATGCCCATTGTACATTTATATTACTCTTGAAAAAAATTAAAAGTCTCACTACTATAATGAAGTGAGACCTAATTCAACTCTTTACCTAGTCTTTAACGAATGGTAATAAAGCCATATGGCGTGCACGCTTAATAGCAATTGCAAGCTTTCTTTGATATTTTGCAGATGTACCAGTAATACGACGAGGTAAAATTTTGCCTCTATCCGTAACAAACTTTCTTAATAAATCTACATCCTTAAAATCAATATGTTCAATATGGTTTTGAGTAAAATAGCAAACTTTTTTACGACCACGACGCTCGCCACGATCGTTTCTACGATTCTGCTGCATAAATATATCCTCCTTAAATTTTTAGAATGGTAAGTCATCATCAGCAACATCTACATTGAAGCTCTGAGGAGCCTCTTGTTCTGGCTGTGATGCAGGGGTACCCTGATATGGTGTCCCATAGGTAGGATTATTATATCCCTGGTAATTATTCTGTTGTTGATATTGTTGTGGCTGCTGATAGTTTTGATTAGGCTGATAATTGGATGGCTGTGCATTTGGATCTCTTGGCTGAAGATTTTCAACTGAATCCAAAACAACCTCTGTCACATAGCGCGTTTGTCCGTCCTGAGCCTGATAATTTCTAGTTTGGATACGACCTTCTACAGATAACAAATATCCCTTCTTTATAAATCTAGAAATAAAATCTGCCTGACCACGCCAAGCAATACAATTAATAAAATCAGCTTGTCTATTTCCGTTAGCGTCACGCATACCACGATCAACAGCTATAGTAAATGCTACACTTGGAATTCCAGACGCCGTATAACGAATCTCTGGATCCTTGGTAATTCTACCAACTAATAGTACTTTGTTCATATTCGTACCTCTTTTAATTATTCGCCATCTACAACAACGATATGACGGATAATGTTTTCATTATAACCTGCAATACGGTTAAATTCTGAAATAGCCTTAGGAGTTGCATCTACTAACATCCAAACATAATATCCCTTACGGGCATGTTCGATTTCATAGGCTAACTCTCTTAAACCCCATTCCTTACATTCTAAAACCTTAGAATCATTGGTTGTAAAAATGTTAGAAACATTTGCAACCTCCGCTTTAATTGCTTCCTGATCTAGGTTAGCACGAATGATATACATTACTTCATACTTCTTCATAGTTTGTTAACCTCCTTATGGACTTTTGGCCTAGCATAGCTTCTAGGCAAGGGCATTTCACAAAATGCTTAATAATTATATCATGATTCCACTTTAATATCAAGAAATATTTTTTTGCATAAAAAAAGAAAAACAGTTATTAAAAACAACTGTCTACTCTTTTTCCTTCTCAAATTCCTTATTCATTTCTTCACTTTTAACAAATTGATTGTCAAAATGAACAACAAAATAATAAGTCTTATTATCATCCTGTATCTTTTGTTGCAGAAGCTTTAAAATTTCTCCGTCATTCAGCCGATACTTATATGGTCTAACCAAATCGAAAATGATATTCGTATGCGTTAGTCCTGCAACAATTCTAAAATCATGGATAGAAAGCTGCTCATCGATTTCCTTTACTGCCTCTTTAACTCTTCTTCTTAAATCATTTGTTTCTTCATTGTCGATATCAATGGGATCCATATGAATGGTCAGCTCCACTCCAAAATCGTCAAAGACCTTCTTTTCTAAATTATCTATGGCATCGTGAACTATCAACATTTTCTGATTTGCATCTACTTCTACATGGATTGTCATAAAGCATTTTGTCGGACCATACATATGGCATACTGGGTCATGATATCCCAAGACCAAAGGCTCCTCTTTAATTACATTTAAAATGTTTTTGATAAATTCTGCATCAGTAGAAACACCAATTAAAGGATCAATCGTTTCCTTTATTAGCTTAATACCTGAATAAATAATGAACAAAGAAACTAAAATACCAAGTACCCCATCTAAACTAAACGGCATATTTGGAACAAATAATAAAATGATATTTCCAATCAGTAAGGCTAAAGTAGAAAAACAATCGTTTAAACTATCCTTACTTGTAGCCTCTAAAGCCAAAGAATTAATAATTTTACCCATCTTACGATTAAAAATAGATTGGAGAAGCTTGATAAGTATGGATACTGATAAAATGCCAATCGAAATATAAATCACAAGCTTATCTATTTCTACTGGTGCATAGCCGATTATCTTTTCTATGGATGAAAATAAAAGACTACCCCCAACAAACATAATAATGATAGATACAATCAAGCCAGAAATATATTCCATTCTTTGATGACCATATGGATGCTCATTATCCGCTGGCGCACTGGCAAGCTTAAATCCAACTAGAGTAATTACAGAAGACCCCATATCAGATAAGTTGTTGATACTATCTGCAATAATGGAAATACTACTAGAAATAATTCCCGCAAACAATTTAATGACAAATAAAATCAAATTTGAAATAATGCCAAAAAAGCTAGCTAGCTTCCCATGAGCAAGCCTAACCTTCTCTTCCTTAACATTTTCATAATTTTTAATAAACATTTTTCTCAATAAATTGACCATACATACTTCGCCTCTTTTATCTTGACCACAATTATAGCATAGTTTAAGCTTTCTTTCAAATACTAATACTGGTGATCATATGCTCAAAAAAATTTTAATTGGAACTGGAATTATTTTTTTTATCCTAATCCTTTTTTTATTTGTCTTTCAACCCATTAACTCTGTACAGGATATGCATACTACACCTGAGCTGTCTATTACAGATGCCCAGGATAGGGAGATTATGCATTTTATAAATAACCATCGAACCACTCCTATAGAAATAGAGAAAATGAGTAAAAAAAACATAAATATCCTATTGACAATAGAAGATAAAACCTTTTATCAGCATAGTGGTTTTAACTTAAACAGAATTATGAAAACTTTAGTATCCAATCTTAAAAAAAATCAAAGTCATGGGGCTTCTACTATTACTCAGCAGTATGTAAAAAATGTGTATCTAGACAATAGTAAAACCTTCGGAAGAAAATTTAAAGAGCTATATTATGCAATCAAGCTAGAACAGATTGCATCCAAAGACGAAATATTAGCTAGTTACCTCAATTGCATCTATCTAGGAAATGATATCTATGGAATAGCCAATGCTTCAAGCTATTATTTTAACAAAAGCTATACAGATTTATCTATTAAAGAAATGACAACCTTTGTGGCTCTATTAAATGCGCCTACCTATTATAGTACTCATCTCGACAAGCTAGAGGAAAAAAAGAATCGCTTGCTTACAGTTCTTTTAGAAAATAATACAATCACCTCTAAAGAATATGAGCAGGCCAAAACACCGATTGAATTCCATCTAAATCCTTATATTTATAATAGCAACCTTTTATATTTTACAGATGGCGTTTTAAAAGAATATAAAGCAATGAATCTAAATCCTAAATTCAATCAAAAGGTAACCATTAAAACCCAATATAATATGGCAATGAATACACTAGCTGTGACTTCTCTAGCAAACTATGCTAGCATTGCTGTAAATAAAGACGGATTTATCCTAGCAATGATTGGAGATAAGGATTACTATACTTCTAGTTTTAATATTACAGTCAATGGAAAAAGAGACATCGGTTCTACCATTAAACCCTTGTTATATTACGAGGCTCTAAAATGTGGCTATTCTACAAAACAAACCTACTATAGTGGTCCTTATTCCTTTTCCTATCATAATGAAACTATAACGATAAAAAACAATGCCTCGGTATATCCATATAAGGATATCAGTATGCGAGAGGCTCTGGCGACCTCAGATAATATTTATGCAATAAAGACTCATCAGGCATTAGGCTTTAAAACTCTATCCAATCATTTAAAAAAATACAACATAGAGGCAAAAAGTCTGCCATCTTTGGCCTTAGGAAGTGTAGGAATGAGTCTTCAGGATTTAACAAGAATATATACCCAATTTTTTACCGAAGGAAAATACCTAAAGCTTCGGTATATAGAACAAATCCATATCGATAATAAAAAGCATTATCAAGCGAAAATGGAATATAAAACCTTAGGAAGCTCTGAAGATTTTAAAAAAATTAAAGATTTGATGTCGTCTATCTTCGACTCCTCTATTCCCCATTCTACAGCAGCAAGCATCGCAAGCAAACTTCCTACAAAATGTTATGGAAAAAGTGGTTTGACTGATTTCGATTCTTACATGATGGGATTTAGCGATGATATTCTCATTGGGGTATGGTCTGGATACCTAGACAACCAGCCTTTAGAGGATATAACCTCTAAAAGGATACCTAAGGAAATATTTTTGAAACTTATCAATAGCTATTATGGAAAACCTTCATAAACTATCTTTAAACTGAGATGAAAATTCTCAGTTTTTTATTCAAAACATTCTTCTTTGTTTTGATATATTTCGACAGGCTTTTACATTTTCCAGGTGATAAAATAAATAAAACTAAAAGTTTAAAGGAGAAAATTAAATTATGAAAAAAATATTATTTCTTTATGTTATTTTATTATCATTTCTACTACCTAATGTAAGTGCCCATCAAGCCACAGAAATGAATTTGGTTTATCCTGTTACAGGAGCAGATCCTTATTGTGGAAATGAAAGATTAAAAAACTATGAATGGCTAAAATTATTTGATTGGAAAAGCTATTTAAACGATTTTAAAAAATATAAAAATAAAAGATTTATAGGCCCTTATTATAAAATCGGAATTATAGGAAAATGGGACTATGTGGATTTAGGAGATGAAATTTCCATTGAATTTAGGTTGATTGACGATTATATAGGAGACTACAAAGCTAAAAGTCAGATACTTTCAATGTCACAAACAAGTTATAATTCAGTTTCAGTCACAAATCAGGTTGGAGTGACGCTATCCACTACCATTGGACAAACTAGTGTCGCATCGTTAGGAATAACTGGAAAAGACGTTTTAAATGCCAGTGTTGATCAAGGTTTAAATATTTCAAACACTTTATCTGTGGAAAAAATATATTCAGAAACACAAATGTCTTCTCAAACAATGAATTATGATATAAATTTATCTGTAATACCAAATAATCAGCCTTTAGTAGGCTACGGGAAAATTGCTGTATACGTAAAATATAAAATTAAAGCCTCCTACCGTATGGAATCTTTCTGGTGGGGAACTTATGAAGAAGGTGGAACTCGTCGTTCAAACTATTATGCCTACAAATACATTTTTGCTTTAGATTCCTTTATTTATCCTGACCATACTTTTGGTGATACAGGAGATACTGGAATATATCCTTTGGAAGAATCCATTCCCTTAAAGGAGTATGACGATGGATCAGTTCATTTATAAAATAAAGAACAATCCCGTTTTTTATAGCTTATTCTTTCTCATCATTACAGGTCTAGCAACACTTTGTGGATATTTGTTTTTGAATTATTCAACAATCAACATTGAAATGAAAAAACAAATGGATGTTTATAAGGATTCCTATATTTATATGGCTCATCCCGATTTAAGTATTAAAAAGGAAATAAAAAAGGAAACTATTGTTGCTTCCTACAAATATGATTATATTGAATTTGATGGAGAGATTTTACAGGTAATTAGGACAAACAAAAATGGTGTGATTCAAGGAATCCCCATGTATGATTCAAGCTTTCAGCTCATTTCTTTACCTGAAGAAAACTACCTACCTGGAATATATTATTCTACTACTGATAGAACAGGATGTACTCCCATTAAAGATATAGAGTACCCAAAGGATTTATTTATAAAGCATATTTATCCTAAGGAGATTATCTTTATCATTGAAGAAGATATTTTATTAGATGCAGATTATTATATTATAAATAGTATCGAGCTTTATAATAAGTTATCCAATCAAAATTCCATCAATGTTCCTCTTCCTTCCTCCTTTGTAGGAGATGGTTCATACATAAAAAACTCTTTAAATCAAAATTCGTTTTATATTATATTTTCTATTCTTTCCTTTTTGCCCCTACTATTTACAACCTTCATTTTCCACATACTTAGTAAATATCATATAGAAAGAATGCAGCAGGAAATAAAAATACGAATGATTTATTTTTCAAGTCAAGCTCAAATCCGTAAACAAATATTTCTAGAACAATTTATATTGATCAGCTTGAGTGTACTATGTTCTGGCATATTGTCCTGTATACTTCTATTGGGAGGCATTTCCTTTGGTCATTTACTTTTATGTATGTGTGTGACATTAGGGGTTTATGCTCTCTTAAGCTATCATAATATCTCCAAAGCCATTAAAGTCTATTTTAAACAAACTCATAATTTAGTAATTAAGGAAGTAATTGTATGATTGAAATTAAAAATTTGTCAAAAAAATATAATGAGCATATCATCTTTGAAGATGCAAGTATAACGATAAATTCGGGTGATTTTATAGCTATAAAAGGGGAAAGTGGCAGTGGAAAAACCACCCTACTAAATATAATAGGTTTGTTAGAACAAGCAGATAAAATAGACTATAGATTTGATGATGCATTGCTGCCAAATCAAAAATCAGCGCTAGAAAGCATTCGAAGAAAATCCTTCTCTTATGTTTTTCAGGATGCCTGTTTAATATCCTATTTGAATTGTTATGACAATATCGTAATGCCTTTAAAAAATTTAAAAATGCAAATTTCTAAAGATAAAGTAGAAGAAATTGCAAGACAACTAAACATAGAAGATATTCTTTATAAAAACGTAACCAAGCTTTCAGGGGGAGAAAAAACTAGAGTGGCTATTGCTAGAGCCATCCTTACTGGAAATCCCTATGTTTTAGCAGATGAACCAACAGGAAACTTAGACCCTAAAACAAGTCTAGAAGTTATGGAAATTTTCAAAACTCTAAATAAAGACCTTCATTTTACCATCATTATGGTAACCCATACCGAAACTTTAGATTCCTTCTTTAATCGGATCCTTTATATTGCAGGAGGAAAAATTGATGAAGCTTCTTAAGGATGTATTACTTTTATCCAAATATCCATCTTGGAATTCAAAAATGCTAAATAAAATTTCATTTTATAGTTTTCTTTTTTTCCTAATTCTCTGGATGATTTTAGGATTTTTAAAGGTTGATTTAGAAAAAAGATATGAGGCAATGCCAAATAATACCTTTGTCAGTTCCCTTTCTGTAGAAGAAAACTTTGAAAGTATTGATTCCTTTAAAGAGTCAATTATGGCTAAGGAAGCTATGCTAAAAGAATCCCTAAATTCAAAGGTTGATGCAGGATACTCCTTTATTACCTCTTCTTATATTCGCAAAGAAAAAGATTCTCGAACTACCATGTACCGGTGTATATATAGTACAGATCCTAAAGCATACATCCAAACTATAAACAATTTAGCCCTAAATGTACTAGACTTTGATAATTATACTCCTGGAGTTTTAATTTCCGAGACATTGGCCTTAGAGTGGTTTGGAACAACGAGTATAACAAAAAAAACAATTTATTTGACGAATAAAACTTTTGGGAACATTACTATAGAAGCTCCAATTCTTGGAGTTTACAAGGCTACCACTTGTAAAAGTATATTATTTGATAGTGCAACAGACTACGTAACTTCCTTAGATGAAACCATTTTAGCTACTATGGCTTTAGCTAATCAAGTAGAGCCTTCTATTCCTTTTGGAGAAATAACGCTGTCAGAAATGTACAAATTAGATAAACCTATTACTTCCAAGGAATACAATAAAATATTAGAATTATTTCCATTAATTCAATGTAAGTACTATGCAGTAAACCAATATTTTCTTATGGTTGAGCCTTTATTTACTCTAATCTTTATCATTTTAATTAGCTTCTTCGTTCTATCTATATTTTTACTGCTTCTTATACAAATTCTTCGCTGGATAGATATTAAGCCAATCATTGATATAGAAAGAATCTATTATATAAAAAAGAATTCCTTAGTATGTAAAATTTTTTTATCTAGCATTATCAAGGTTATACGAGATTTTATGATACTAAGTCTTATCTATCTTGTCATCAATTGTATTCTTTACTTATCCATAGGATATTTTATTCCTATAGAGACTACTATGGGAATAATGCTAGCTGTAATGTTAGGCACTCCTATTATTGGAAGCATGTTAGGAAGCATTTATTTTTGCAATAGCCGCTTAACTCCTAGATAAATTAAGATACTAAAAAGGAGCTGTAAAATCCTAATTTCCTGAAAACTAGGATTTTACAGCTCCTTTTAAATGTAAACATTAATATTTTCTAGAATAATATAAATAGACAAAAAGATATATCACCAAAACTGATCCTAATATAGACAATAAAGTATAAAACACAATTGCATTAAAGAAACCCGCAGTTATCAGGGCAATCCCACAAACGTATATAAAAATTTTAATTGCTAAAGCATTTGTTTTTAAACGAATAAAATTTAATCTCTCATCATTTTTTCTAAGTGCTACCAAATCAGCATATTCAGCATCACAGAAAAATCTTACATACCGGTAAATTTTAAAACCAATATATCCTTCCAACAAAACGAATATTGCATAGCGTAGTACCACTAAATCATTGTATATAACAAATTGCTGCTTAAAGACAGGTAATTCGAACAATATCATTAAAATAATCGGAAGAACCGTTGAAAGGCTCATAACAATCAGCCTTATTTTTATTCCCTTGCGTAATTTTTCCTTGTTATCCATTAAAACTCACCTTCTTCCAAATTAAATATTTGTTCTACTGGTACATCAAATATTTTCGCCATCTTAAGCGCTAAAGGTAAGGAGGCAATATATTTTCCCTGTTCAATTGATATGATGGTCTGTCTGGTAACACCGAGCTTTTTCGCAAGTTCTTCTTGTGTGTACTTATGACTTTTTCTTAAATCATATAAGGTATTTTTCACATAAACCACCCCTTCCTCATTATTATAGCCTAAAATTGTCACAATTTCTAGAATAATATAAAATATAAGGTAGGTATTATGCAATATAATCTTGAGTATCATAAACAGCTGGACAGAGAACATATACTTCCCAACATGTTAAATGGGGCAAAAACAGGAGTAATTTCCCAATTTTTATCAGATTTTTTTGTTTCTCTTTTTTTATTTAATGAAACTATTGTTATAAATGATATTCAAATCAGTACCATTCCAGCCTATTATGCTTCTGTTGCCAGTGGAATGCTAGCAGGGCTTCTCATAATATTTTTAGATCCTATCGCCGTAGTCGCCTTTACAACCATCGCTTATGGCATCGTATTTGAAATCGTAGATTATATGACAAATGAGGATCCTGTAGAACTTACCCCCGTTGAGGATGTATTTGACATCGGTGTTTCCATGCTGCTGATTATTCTCTTTGATCCAACCGCCAGAAGTCAATACCTACGCTATGAACAAAAGCGTCATTTTATAGAGCCGACCATTGGTCGAAGAGATAGAGATCTCACGATGACTGTTTTCTTTTCTGTGCTATTAAGTACCTATGGCTTTCTTAAGCTGACTTCAAATCAGCAGGAAGAAACCGATACAAAGAAAACAAGTTGTTAAATATAAAATATTTACAAATTAACCCTATCAAAAAATGCCCCAAAAGGGGCATCAATTTTTTTACTTATTAAAAATAATTCGTTCACTATTAAACATTTTCGTCAACGCAAACACACCCAATCCAACATAAAGCACAGTAGATACTACAAACAATGTGAAGCATATTGGATTAATCGTCATACTCAATATCCCTGTTAAGCTTTGGATTGCTCCATATACAGGGATTAAATATAAAAATGGATTCGTCTGAGCAGTAGTTCCCATAAAGCTAGTAGCTCCCAAAAGCATGACAATAATCATAACTGGAATAGATAAACTAGAAGCCTCCTTCACGCTCTTAGCAAAGGTAGAAACCATTGTAAGGACAACTGTAAAAAATAACACGGTTAAAACAATCACTAATAGTAGCATAAGGATGGTTGTAAAATCATAGGCAGCTAGGGACAAATCAGTTCCAACTAGTCTTGGAAGAGAGGCAATTAATCCTATAAAGCTTACAATAGAGGACGCCAAGGCCGTAATTCCTAAGGCTGTAACCTTACCAATTGCTATATGACTTCTTTTCGCTGGAGTTACTAGTAAGGTAGCAATTGTACCTCTTTCCTTCTCGCCAGCAATTGCTTCAGAGCAAATCCCCATTGCCCCTGAGAATAGGAAAGTAATTAATAAGAATGGTAGCATCATCGTAAAGATACGCACTGTTATATCCTCTTCCTTAGCAAGATCATACATTGCATCTCCGTTATTGATATCAAATTTATTTGATAAGGTGGATTCAAATAAATTTAAAGCACCACTATATATTCCAAATATTTTAGTAGAAGCCTCTGAAGCACTATTATAATATATTTCTATATTAGGAGCCATTTGACTACTTGCACTCGTATAATTCAGCATATCCTGATAAAAATTTTCAGGGTATATGATATATAAATCAACTTCCTGGTTTTGAACCTTTTCTAAAATTTTATCCTTATCCAAGGATTCTGGATTGATTGTAATATTAAAATCTTTAAATTCAAATAAAGGCTTAAGCTCTTGAGGTTCCTTTTCTATAAAAATTGTAAATTCTGTGATATTAGAATTATTTTGGTTTCCCATAAAATTCCCCATAACACTATAAAGTAAGAAAATTAAAATACCTGGAAGTATAATTCCAATAAGCATTCTTACATCTGTAAAATATCTTTTCAATTCCTTTTTTAAGATAATTCCGATTGTTTTCATTATTCTTCACCAACTTCTCTGTGATATATTTCAAAAAATACCTCTTCTAATGTCTTATCTCCTACAAGGTTAGGAAGCGTATCAGAGGCAATCATTTTTCCATTTATAATGATTCCCACCCTGTCACAAAGCTTTTCCACTAAAGAAAAGATATGAGTAGAAAGAATGACAGTTTTTCCTTCTTCCTTTAAGGATAACAAGAAATCTGTAACCACTTTAGCTGTAATAACGTCAAGTCCATTTGTTGGCTCGTCAAAGATAATAATGTTTGGATCATGGACGATAGAAATTATCAATGATATTTTTTGCTTCATTCCTGTGGATAAATCTGCAATCTTTACCTCTCTAAAGCTTTCTACTCCAAATTTAGAAAAGAGTTTTTCTTTTCTTTCATTTGCCACATCCTTTGGAACCCGATGTAAATCAGAAAAATAATCAAATAAATAATTCGGCGTAAAGAAATCCTCTAGCTTTAGTTCGCTAGTTAAAAAGCCAATTTTTCCTCTTACCTCCTCTGGGTGCTGTACTACACTAATACCATCTACTAAAGCATCTCCTTCATCTGCTTTAATCAAAGAGGATATAATTCTTAAGGTTGTCGTTTTTCCTGCTCCATTTGGGCCTAATAAACCATAAATTTCTCCTTTATAGGCCGTAAAGGAAAGCCCATCTACAGCTACTTTAACCGTATCCGTTGTTTTATTAATTTTTCTTTGCTTACTAGTAAGCTTAAAAGTTTTTCTTAAATCTTTTACTACAAGTAATTCTTCCATTATAATTTCTCCTTTAATAAAATTTCTTGATTTTGACTCATATAGGAAAGGTTTGACTCCTTGATCCAAAACAAATCATCTAGCGTTTTATCTAAAGCCAAACAAATTGAAATACAGAGCTTGATGGTTGGATTATATTCACCATTTTCAATTTGATTGATGGTTTGTCTAGTTACGCCAACCATCTTTGCTAACTCTTCTTGTGATAAATCATGCTCTGCTCTAGCAGATTTCAGTTTTAGATTCTTCATTCTTAAATTCCTCTTTCTTATTCCACCATACTTTGATAAACAAAACTACCGCAATTATGAGGATAATACAGCCTCCGAGAATATTGACAAAAGGTAAATTCATTTTACCGTCAACAATAAAACCATTTTGAACACCTGAATAAATTCCAGCACCAATGTCTACTACACTGATAAAACACAAAAATAACCCAAAACGTATTTTATTTTCCTCTAAGCTTGTATAAGCATCTTTCAAAATCGCTAATACAGCAAAAGTGCCTATTGCTATAATTGCACAAGTAAAAACCCCAACAAAATAATCAGACCACTCATATTCCAAAATATAGCGTAGCATTCCATCCGCAAATAAGCATCCCAATAAAACAAAAAATGCGATACAAAAGCAATCTCCTCTATTTTTTAATTGTCTCTCATCATAATGACAAACCAATGAAGTTCTTTTTC
>ULXL01002983.1_pt1 | contig 12737 bp, 19 predicted proteins | sample 1961241 | NCBI WGS metagenome assembly ULXL01 (sample SAMEA4835837, study PRJEB28245) | human gut metagenome | biome: gut microbiome; material: fecal sample | place: Denmark | collected 2008
ATAGGAGGGCGGCGCATGAAAACGATTTACATAGATTCCAGTTTTAAGTGTCACACCTCCACCGCCGAGGGGCTGACCACAATCGAGACAGACGCATTCGATGGTAAGTGCGACGCTTACATCGAGGGCTACCGCTATATCCCGGCGGGTCAGACGTGGACACGCGCCGACGGCGTGATGTTCACCGGTGAGATGATCTCCCCATGGAAGCCGTGGGCAGAGTTGGACACCGCTCAGCGGGAATATGAGCGGGAGCAGTATCAGGCTCTCGCTGCTCAGAACGCCGAGTACGAAGCCGCATTATCCGAAATCGAAGCTGCTCTGGGGGTGAACGCATGACCATCGAAGAACGCAAAAACGCCATCCTTTCGAAAATCACCGAGATCAAGGCCAGCGGCGGCGAGGAACAGCTGAAAGAGCTGGATGAAGCCTACAAGAAAGGGGTTGACAGTCTGTGACACAAGAGGAAAGAAAAAGCATCATGTATGCCCAGGGGCGGGCGAACGCGCTTGCCTTGCAGGAGAAAGCCCCGGGCATGACAGGCACCGAACTGAACGCGGCGGATAGCGACATTCCCAGTTTCAAGGCTGCTGCCGCAAACAAAACCATGCTGGAGCGCAAGGCCGGGTTTGTGTGCCAATCATCTGCTGGCCGTGTGGTGCGGCTGGTGCAGCCCTATGACAGCACTATCTACACTCAGGAGCCAGAGGAACTTCCAGCGCAGTGGGGGTTTGCTTGGAGCACCGACCCAGCAAAAGCGTTGCCATTCGTCGCCATGGCTACCAGCCCCTACAATAAGGGTGACTGCTGCACGGAGGGCAGTAAAGTGTACCGCTCCACGTTGGACAATAATGTATGGTCGCCGTCCGCATACCCTCAGGGCTGGGAAGAGGTGAACGTATGACGGTAAAGCAAATTCAATGCCTTCTGACCTATCTGGGCTATTCTCCCGGCTCGATTGACGGCGTTGATGGCAGGAATACCCAAGGGGCAATTCGGGCGTTTCAAGCCGACTACGGGCTTACCGTGGACGGGATACCGGGTGCGGCTACCCAGAAAATGCTCATCGGTGCCATTGCCGGGACGGCGGTAAAGGTGGAGAAGCCGGAGAGCATGGACGCGCCGAAAACCGGGACGTTCTGGGACGACATCAAGTACTTCACCCGGGAGGAGTTCCGGTGCCCTTGCGGTCGCTGTGGCGGGTTCCCGGTGGAGCCGCAGGAGCCCATGGTACGCACTGTGGACGAAATCAGGCGACGGCTGGGTATCCCAATTTCTATCGTGGACGGCGGCGGTTCCGGCGTCCGGTGTGCGGCGCACAATGCCGAGGTCGGCGGTGTGGCCAATTCTCAGCATCTGTTTGGGCTTGCCGCGGATCTGCACAGCGCAGCAAGTCCGGCGCAGATGAAAGCCGTGGCGGAGGATGTCATGGGGCGCACCGGCGGCATCGGGCTTTACGACTGGGGGATTCACGTGGACACCCGTCCCGGGTATGCCCGGTGGAACGGCTAGAAAGAAGGGACGAGATGCACGAATTGGTAAAAACTGCCGTTACGATTCTAATCACGCTGATTGGGTCGGCGGGCTTCTGGAGCTATCTGGATGCCCGCCGGACAAAGAAAAGCGCAAGCACTCGCCTTTTGATAGGAATCGCCCACGATAGAATCACATTTCTTGGCATGAAATACGTGGAGCGGGGGTATATCACCCGTGATGAATACGAGAATCTGAACGACTATCTTTATGAGCCATATGCAGAAGCCGGAGGCAACGGCTCTGCGAAACGTGTAATGGAGGAAGTACGGAAACTTCCGCTACATAACTAAGGAGGAATTATATTATGCTGGAATATTTCATTTATCACTACGGTACGCAGATTATTGCGGCCATTCTGTGCGCGATCTTCGGCTGCCTGGGCTATGCCATCAAAAAGCTGGTCGTGAAATACATCAACGACGACACTAAACGCGCGATCGCCCGCGTGGCGGCGCAGTTCGTGGAGCAGGTGTGGAATACCCTCCACGGCGCGGACAAGCTGGCCAAGGCATTGGAGACCGCCGAGGCTCTGCTGAAAAAGAAAGGCATTGATTTTGACGCTGAGGAAATGCAGATTTTGATTGAGGCGGCTGTGGCTGAATTTAATGAGGCATTTAAGAAGCCGCTGCTCGAAGAATCTACGTCTGATGCCGTGCGCCGGGCGGAAGCGGTGCAGAAAGCGTGATGCCGTAGATGGACAGATCCCGGATCAATCGGGTGCTGGTGGATGAATTTGGCCGGTTGGCGTTTCTGACGCCTCTGGAAATGGAAATCCTCACTACCCGAGCCGCCGGGAAAAGCCAGAAATGGCAGGAGCAGAATTTGCATGTGTCCCTTGCTACGATAAATCGGATCGTCCAACGCCTGCAAAAGAAATATGATGCAGTGAAGGGATTTAGTGCCATACTCCCGGATGATCTGATTATCTGATTATAATTTGATAGTTTCCTGAGAAAAAGCAGGCGTAACGATGATAAATCGTGCGCCTGCTTTTGTGCTATTCTATGGGTAGAAGGTGGCCACCTCCTAATATTTTGAAGGAGGCTTTAACATGGTTGAAGTCGAAAAGGAATACGCAAGCAAAGGCATGACCGGTGCGGCTCTGGGCCTCGGCATTGCCGGCGCGACTCTTGGCGTAGCCAATACCGTCGGTGAGCTGTGCGGAATGGCCATGCGCAATCGGGAGGCGGCTCCTGCTGCCTCGTCTGCTCCCGCAGTGTCTGTCGTGCCTTACGTCATCGGCGGATATTCCCGGAGCGAGTGCGGCGAGGACAAGCCCGTGAGCCGGTACGAGCTGGAGCGTGAGCAGAAGCTGGCCGCCAAGGATGCCGAGATTTCGCTGCTGAAGGCAAATACCTACAACGATCAGAAGGCTCTTGAGATGTACGCCTACATGGATAGCCAGCTGAAGGACATCCGCAAGGCTCTGTGCGATCAGGCCGTCCACAATCAGCGGACGGAGGATAGCTTTGTGCTGGTTCGCCAGGACGTGGATTGCGTCAGGGCCGAACTGTCCAAGGACATCAAGATCGAGGCGGAGCGGCGCTGCTGCGCGGACAATGCTCTGGTTAACTACATGAACGCGGCCTTCTATCCCAAGCAGGTCGCCGACGTGACCACCGGAACCGGCACCACGGCACAGACGCTGTACAACCCCCTGCCCAAGTGCGGCGGCTGTGACTGCAAGTAATCCCTGAATTGTGCCCACTTTGGGCACAATCTGGAACGTCCCTGTTTTATGCAATGGGGCGGCGTCTGCCGCCCCTGATTTTAAGGAGGTAACGTATGATTCCAATGGAAAAGGTGCAATCCGGTATTGCAAAGTTCGTTGACCGTGATATTGCCCCCAGCCTTACGGGCTGGGATCGAGTCCTCGTCGCCGGCGCCGGAGGACTACTCACTGCAAATCTCCCGAAGATCCTCGCCCAGTATGAAGACCACCCCGTGATTAAGGCGCTGGGCGTTTACGATAAAGAAAACGGCCTTGTGGACGTGGATGCCCTGTATGCGGCGGCAAAACCGTACCTGGGTACGGAGCCGTTGCCAGTGAAAATCCCGTTTCTGAAGATCACCATAAAGCTGGGAAAGAAGGATATTGACGCAATCTATTCGTATATTCAGGAGGGCTGAGCGTGGAAGATTGGGAAAGACTGATGCACCACATCAAGGACGAAGTCGCCGACGCCAAGCGCTACATCAAGGATGCGCTGGAGATCAGGGCTACTGATCCGGAAACGGCGGACACATACTATCGGCTGTCTGGCGAGGAGCTGAACCACATGAATTCTCTCCATAAGGAGGTAGTGAGAATCATTGAAAACTGCCGCCGAGAGAAAGGCGAGACGCCAGCGTCCATGTTGGTCCTCTACAGATACCTTCACGGTGAGGCCGTGAAGGAGGCCGAGAAAGTCGGGATTCTCCAGGCAATGTATAAGAAATAGGAGTCAAGCATCCCCGTATCATAACAAAGACACGCCTTGCCAATCATGGCAGGGCGTGTCTTCTCGTTTGCACAAAAACCGTCCCCAAAACAGCTATTGTGAAATGGCTATTGTGTTCGGATTTGTGCCGTATGGTGGAGCCGAGGGGAATCGAACCCCTGTCCGAAAGCAACTTGGAAAGAACTTCTCCGGGCGCAGTTTGTTATTTGCATTCCCTTTCCCCGGCGGGAACAAACACCCTACGAGAATCGGTAGCTTCATCATGCGTGGTATGGGCAAAGCTTACCATACGCACGTTCTCCGCTTAAATCACACCCGAGCCCGGGTCAGCGGAACTCCCGGGGCGGATGGGCGCCTAATCAGGCAGCCAGGGCAACAGTAGTGTTGTCAGTTAAATTTAAAAAATTGCCCGTTTTATCGTGGCCAGGCGCCACGGCCCGCTATTCCAGCCTCACTACCCCCGTCGAAACCAGTACGGCCCCATGGGAAGCTGCAAAATACCATCGGTATCTTGCAGCCGATAGCTGACTTAAAATCTTCCGTAAGGATCGGGGAGCTTGTTCGGCTCCGGGTAGGTCTCGCCGTGGGTGTCCACGGTGATGGAGGCGATTTTCTGCTCCACCTGAGGACGGTCATTGCGGTCGGTCTGGACGGAGGCGATGGCGTCCACCACGTCCATGCCGGAGGTCACCTTGCCGAAGGCGGCGTACTGGCCGTCCAAGTGCTTGGCGTCGGCGTGCATGATGAAGAACTGGCTGCCCGCGGAGTTGGGGGAGGAGGAACGCGCCATGCTGAGAACGCCCCGCTTGTGCTTCAGATCGTTCTTGACGCCGTTGAAAAAGAACTCGCCCTTGATGCAGTAGCCGGGGCCGCCCATGCCGGTGCCTTCGGGGCAGCCGCCCTGAATCATGAAGCCGGGAATGACTCTGTGGAAGATCAGACCATCATAAAAATGGTGATCGCACAGGTCGATGAAGTTGCGGACGCTCTGGGGCGCTTTGTCGGGATACAGCTCGCCTTCGATGACGCCGCCGTTTTCCATAGTGATCTTGAATGTAGGATTCATTGACTTCTCTCCTTCATGGCCCGGTCGATCTGACGCTTGGCGTCCTTCTCTGCCGCGGCCTGTCGTTTGTCGTATAGCTTTTTGCCCTTGCACAGCCCGACCTTGACCTTTACCCGGCTGCCCTTGAAATAGACGGACAGGGGGATCAGGGCGTAGCCGTCCTGCTTGACCTTGCCGTAGAGCCGCATGATCTCCCGCTTGTGCAGCAGCAGACGGCGGGGGCGGCGGGAGTCAACGTTGAAGCGGTTGCCGTGGTCGTAGGGGGAAATGTGCATCTGGTTTAAGAGCATGTCGCCGTCCTTGATGCCGCACCATGCGTCCTTCAGGTTCAGCGTGCCTGCCCGGATGGACTTGACCTCGGTGCCCACCAGCTCGATGCCCGCCTCGATCTCTTCTTCCACGAAGTATTCGTGATAGGCTTCCCGGTTCCGCGCCATGACCTTTACGCTTGCCTTCTCCAGATGTCTCACCCCCTGCGCGATTCTACGGTCATTATACCATAACTGTCAAGGGGATTATACCGCCCAGAAAAGTAAATGTTTCCGCTTACAGCAGACGCAGCCCCCACTCGCCGTTATCTTCCTGATAGTACTGGAACTCGTTCAGCGTGTCGGATTCAAAGACATTCAGCATGTCCATGAAATCCTCCACCAGACGGTATTCCGACAGTTGCTGCCGGGGCAGCCAGAACACTTCGCCCTCGTCGGAGGACTGCAAATCTCCGGTGTAGCGGTCGGCTTTGTAGAAAAGGACCACATACCGGGCGTTGTCCCGGGTCTGGAATTGCTTGACCCCGCACAGCGTCGGGTTCTCGATGGTCAGCCCGGTTTCCTCCCGGGTCTCCCGGATGGCGGCCGCGGTGAAGGCTTCGCCCGGCTCCACGTGTCCGCCGGGGAAGCAGATGCCCGGCCAGCCGGGGTCATTGCGATCCTCCATCAGAAGATTGCCGCTGCCGTCGGACACCATGACCAGCACGGTGAAAATCGCCTGTTCTGCCATCGTTACACCTCGTCAAACAGAAAATGTTCCAAATCCTTGGTGGACGCAAAGGAAAAGTCGCACAGCCGGGTCATTTCCTCCGTGATTTCCGGACAATCCCGCCGACCCCAACCGGCAAAGGCGATGGGGACACCGGCGCTTCGCGCCATTTCCCAAGCGGGCTTCATATCGTCCACCACCAGCAGCTGGGACTGGGTATAGCCGTATTTTGCCATGATCTGCTCCAGCGGCCACGGGCTGGGCTTGCGCAGTTCCTCCGGTAAGTCCCAGCCGTAAATGTCGTCGGGGAGGATGCCGAAGTGGGTCTCGTAGTCCCGTGTGATGTTCTGGATGCAGGAATGGGAGACGACGCAGATTTTTCCGCCGGCTTCCTTCTGGCGGCGGATGATGTCGCCGATGCCGGGGAAGGGGGCGGGGATGTGATCGACGATGTATTTCTGCCAGCCGTGGTATTCGTCCACAATTTCCTGCTCGGTAAAGTTGTACCACTTCCGGCACATGTCGGCAAAGCCCAGACGGAAGCAGCCCTCGGTGTACTCGTGGAGGGTGATTTTCGTCCCCGGGCGGAATTGATTCAGAATGTAGCAGAAGAAGGGATAATTGACGGTGGCCTCGCTCTGCACGACGGTATCGTCGTGGTCGAGGACAAGACAGGGGTATTTCAGCATAGAAGTTCTCCCAATATTTTTATCTTTTCTCATTATACCAGACGCCGGGCGGCGGCGCAACCACAAAATTCCTCTTGCGTATATCGAACAAATGTGCTATAATGACAAAAACAAAAGGAGGTGGGCGCGATGGTGCGGAAAACGTGCCCGGTGGATGTGATATCGGTATGCAGCGCCAACGGGGATATCCGCCCGCTGCGGCTGCGGGTGGAGGACGAGGAACAGGGGCTTATCCGGGTGAATATTGATGAAGTGATCAGCGTGAAGGAAGTCCCCTACGTGGGCGTGGAAGCGAGGATATTTCTGTGCCGGGGGACGGTGGACGGGCGGCAGCGGCAATTTGCGCTGAAATACCTCATCCGCGCCCACTGCTGGTGCCTGATGGACAGGGTGTATTGATTTTTCGCAGTGGAAATTATGGGGAGATTGTTGTATTATGGTGGTAAGAAACTGTCCGGGAGGAAGCACTATGGCAATCGTGACCTTTTACAACGGCGCCCCCAAGGACGCGCCGAAAACCACCATGCCCGCCCATCTGGGGGCGAACGCCATCATCACCTGCAAAAACCGCCTGCTGCTGGAAAAGCGCAGCGACTCCGACGTCTGGGGGCTGGTCGGCGGCGGCTGCAAAAAATGGGAGACCGGGCGGCAGGCCATCGTTCGGGAAGTCTATGAAGAACTGGGACTGCGCATCGCCCCGGAACGGTTCCGGAAGCTGGCGGTGTACGACAACCCCGGCCGGATCGCCGCCTTCCGGGACGGCAGCATCTGGCGCATGGTGATCGTGGTATACGCGCTGGAACTGGAGGAGGAGCCGGAAATGCACATCAGCAGAGAATCCAAGGATCTTCGCTTTTTCAGCCGGGAGGAAATCGGGAATATTGAAATAGCGATTACCCACAGAGATATCGTGGACGACTGGTTTGTCAAGGGAGAAAGCACCCATATTTGTGAATAAACGGAAAAGAAAAAGGATTCCTTATACAATTATTGAAAAAATACTTGTATATTCACGGAAAGTATGCTAATATACAAGGTAAACGGTGCAGTATCCTAGTCGGGGTGGCCATCTTCCAGGAAGGGCCTAAAAATCCTTTGAAGGGCACATCGATGAAGTCCCTGGTGTTTGCTTGTTACGCCCAGTTTCGGGTGGATGCTGGGGGTTAAGGATTCCGGGCGCGCGCAACGGCATGACGCATACGACCCGGTTTCCGTGGAGACTTGAAGCTTGTGCGACGACGGTTGAAGCCCTTAGGCGGCTCCGATCGCGTACGAATCAGGTATGAACCTGCAAGGCGGTGCACAGAATCGTGTGCTGCGTGTAGCGTAGCCTGCCTTGCGTGGAAATGCGGGAAAAGAAGACCAGACGGCCGGTCGCTATGGCCATAGCGGCTGCTGTCATCGCTTCTGGAAACCATTTCTGCAAAAGAGGCTAAGATCATGGCTTCCCTCGTTGTGGAAAACACCTAGGCTGTCGTAAAAGGGCAGGCAGGGGATTGCAGTACGGACTAAGTGGCAATCGGGTACCCATTATCATGGCAACACTTGGGCGGATGAATGAAATGGAAACGGCCTGTGCGGCAACGGCAGGTTTCATCCGGTGAAAAACAACCCGACCTAAGCCGTAAGATTTACTCTGCCTGCCACCGTTTTTTCATTTACTATATTTCTCAGAAGGAGACTGTTTTCGTGGCGAAAACCGACCCTGAGGCTGCCAGACGGCAGCGGCATAAGACGATCCGCTGGGTCGTCACCGTTTTCCTGATTACGGTTGTGATTTCCGGCATCATTTCTCTGGTCTCGGACGAGGTGATGGACAGCAGCAGCCTTCCCGTGGCCTTTCTCATTCTACTTGCCATCGTGATGGTGGGCATTATCTTCGATATCATCGGCATGGCGGTGGCCTCGGCGGACGAAAAGCCGTTCCATTCCATGGCCGCCCGGAAGGTGCCGGGTTCCCAGGAGGCTATCCGGCTCCTGCGCAACGCGGAGCGGGTCAGCTCCATCTGTAACGACGTGGTGGGCGATATCTGCGGCGTTGTCTCCGGCAGCGCGTCGGCGACCATTGCGGCGCTGATCCTGACGCAGGTGGACGTGGGCTGGCCGCGGGGCGTTTCGCTGGTCATGTCCGCCCTTGTGGCGGGGCTGACCGTGGGCGGCAAGGCCATCGGCAAGACCTTCGCCGTCAATTCCTGCACGCAGATCGTTCACATGGTGGGCAAGGTGCTCCATGCCCTGAATGGCCTGCATGGTAAAAAGAAAAAGTGATATGTTAGGTTGTGTCGAACGTGAGCATTTTACAGAAAATCAACGGCCATGACGACCTTACCGCTCTGGATGACCGGCAGAGAACCCAGCTTTGTGGGGAAATCCGGGAGTTTTTGATCTCCAACGTTTCCAAAACCGGCGGACATCTGGCCGGAAACCTGGGCGTGGTGGAGCTGAGCGTGGCCATCGAGACCGTTTTTAATACCGAGATAGACCGCCTGGTTTTTGATGTTGGGCATCAGTCTTATGTGCATAAGCTGCTGACCGGACGCCAGGCGGATTTTCCGCATCTGCGGCAGTACGGCGGCCTGTCCGGTTTTCCAAAGCCTTCGGAGAGCAATACGGACGCCTTCGTGGCGGGACATGCTTCCAGCTCCGTTTCCATCGCTCTGGGTATGGCGCGGGCGAGGACGCTCCTGCATCAGGACTACAATGTGGTCGCTCTGATCGGGGACGGCGCCTGCACCGGTGGTATGGCTTATGAAGGGCTGAACGACGCCGCGGTGAGCGGCGAGCCGATGGTCATTATCCTCAACGACAATGAAATGTCCATCGGCAGGAACGTGGGCGGCGTGTCCCGGCATCTGTCCCGTCTGCGCTCCAGCGGCCATTATCTGAAGGCCAAGCGCTGGTACCGGGAGGTCATGAAAAAGACCGCCGTCGGCCGGGCGGCGTACCGGGTGACCCGGCGGCTGAAAAACAGGCTGAAGCGGTTTTTGCTGCCCGCGTCCCTGTTTGAAAATATGGGCTTTACCTATCTGGGGCCTGTGGACGGCCACGACCTGCCGGGGCTGATCTCTCTGCTTACCACAGCGAAGGGGCTGGGCGAGCCGGTGGTGGTGCATGTGGTCACGAAAAAGGGCTGCGGCTACCGCTTTGCCGAGGAAGATCCGGCAAAATTCCACGGAATCGGGGCGTTTGACCCAGAAACCGGAAAAAAACTGGCAAAAAAAATCACGTCCTATTCCGATTCCTTCGGCGAGGCTGTGATGGAGCTTGCTCAGAAGGATGACCGCATCTGTGCAATTACAGCCGCCATGCCGGGAGGCACGGGGCTGCTGAAGTTCATGCGGGAATACCCCAAACGCTTTTTCGATGTAGGCATTGCGGAAGAACACGCGATCTCCATGGCGGGCGGTCTTGCCAAGCAGGGAATGGTGCCGGTGGCGGCGATCTATTCCACCTTTTTACAGCGCGCCTATGACCAGATCATGCAGGATATCGCCATGCTACACCTGCATGTGATCCTCGCCGTAGACCGGGCGGGGCTTGTGGGGGACGACGGCGCCACCCACCACGGCGTGTTTGACGTCGGATTTTTACGGCAGGTGCCGGGTATGCTGATCCTTACGCCCGCCAGCCTTGCCGAACAGAAGGATATGCTTTCTTGGGCGGCGGAAACATACAACGGCCCCGTGGCAGTCCGCTATCCCCGTGGCGGGGAGGGCAGCTACCGGGATTCCGCATGGCAGCCCGGCGAAAACGTGGAGACGGAAGGGCTTCTGTGCTGCCACCGCCATGGCGGGGACGTGACACTGGTGACTTATGGTTCCATGCTGGATAATGTCCTGGAAGCGGCGGAGATTTTGTCCCAGCGGGGCATTGAAGCGACCATTCTGCGGCTCCTTACGGTGTCCGCCCTGCCTGTCCGGGAAATTCTCGCGGAAATGTCCGAAAAACGCCGCGTGATCGTGGCGGAGGAAGTCTGCACCGGCTCCGGTATCCGGGAGGCGCTGGCATGGGAGCTGCGGAAGCTCTGCCCGGACTGCCGGGTGGACGGCGTCGATCTGGGGGCGGACTTCGTTACCCACGGTTCGACGAAGGAGCTTTACCGGCACTATGGTCTGGACGGGGAGTCCATCGCAAACTATACGCAGGGGGTGCTGTCCTAAGTGAAGGTAAAGAAGAGACTGGATGTTCTGCTGACGGAGCGGAACCTTGCGGACAGCCGCTCCAAGGCGCAGGCCGTCATCATGAGCGGCCTTGTATATGTGGACGGCCAGAAGGCAGACAAGCCCGGCGTTTCCTATGAGGAAACGGTGGAAATTGAGGTGCGGGGCGCGGCGTGCCCCTACGTCAGCCGGGGCGGATTGAAGCTGGAAAAGGCGCTGCGGGACTTCGGCGTAAAAACCGAGGGCTGTGTGTGCAGCGATTCCGGCGCGTCCACCGGCGGATTTACGGATTGCTTATTGCAGCACGGGGCGAAAAAGGTGTTTGCCATCGACGTCGGCTACGGTCAGCTGGACTGGAAAATTCGCTCCGACCCGAGAGTCGTGGTCATGGAGCGCACCAATATCCGCTATGTTACCCCGGAACAGCTGGGGGAGCCGCTGGACTTGTCCGTGGTGGACGTGAGCTTTATTTCGTTAAAGCTGGTTCTGCCCGTGATCAAAACACTGTTGAAGCCCACCGGGCAGGTGCTCTGCCTGATCAAGCCCCAGTTTGAAGCGGGGAAGGAGAAGGTGGGCAAAAAGGGCGTCGTCCGGGAAAAATCCACCCACAAAGAGGTGCTGGACAATTTTGTTGCCCTTGCGGACGAGCTGCAATTCAAAATTCTCGGCCTGACCTTCTCCCCGGTGAAGGGGCCGGAGGGGAATATTGAATTTCTGGGGCATCTGACGCTGGACAATGTGGCGGGCATTCGGCCGGATACGGCGCTGGTGGCGGAATTGGCGCACCAGACGCTGGACAAGGGGGAAAATTCATGAAAAATGTCATTCTGACCCCCAATCCCTACCGGGATAGGAACTTTCAGACGGTGCGAAGCGCTATCCAGATTCTGAAAGACGCGGGCATTCAGCCCAAACTGTGCCTGCCCTTTGAGGTAGACCGCAATTACGAGCTGCCGAAAGATCTGCGTTTTTCCCGGCTGGACAGAGAATTGCCCAATGCCGAGCTGGTGATCTGCTTCGGCGGCGACGGGACCATCCTGCACATGGCCAAGGCGGCTACCCGGAGGGGTGTCCCCCTTCTCGGCGTGAACATCGGCACCATGGGCTTCATGGCAGAATTGGAAAGCACCGAGCTGGAAAAGCTTGCCATGCTGGCCACCGGGGAATTCACCACGGAAAAGCGCATGATGCTGGACGTGACGGTGCAGCGCAGCCGGGACATTCTGTTCCACGACATCTGCTTGAACGACGCGGTGATCACCAAGGGCGTGATCGCCAGAATCGTGCATCTCTCCGTAAAATGCGACGGTATTCAGGCCATGGAATGCGGTGGCGACGGCGTGATCGTAGCGACGCCTACCGGCTCCACTGCCTACAGTCTTTCCGCCGGAGGCCCCATTGTGGAGCCGGAGGCGAACAACATCATCATTACGCCCATCTGCGCCCATGAGGTGGGCAGCCGGTGCATCGTGGCATCCGACCGGCGGGTCGTCACCGTGGAGATGGTGCGCAACGCCCGGCGCAACGCCTATGTCTCCGTGGACGGCGGCAGGGCGTTCCGGCTGAATCTGGGCGATGTGGTAACGGTTCAGAAATCTCATCTGGAAACGAAACTGGTTCGGTTGAAGGAACGCAGTTTTTATGATGTGGTCAACGCGAAATTTAAGAAAGTGTAAGAGGTGACCGGGTTTGAAATCGAAGAGACAGGCAAAAATTATGGAGATCATCTCCACAACAAACGTAGAAACACAGGAGCAGCTGCTTAAGGAATTGCAGGAAGCGGGCTTCACCAGCACCCAGGCGACCATTTCCCGGGACATTAAGGAGCTGCGGATCGTCAAGGAGCTGACCAGCTTCGGCACCTACC
>ULXL01032305.1_pt1 | contig 12612 bp, 12 predicted proteins | sample 1961241 | NCBI WGS metagenome assembly ULXL01 (sample SAMEA4835837, study PRJEB28245) | human gut metagenome | biome: gut microbiome; material: fecal sample | place: Denmark | collected 2008
CTTGCAATGGCAAATCCCGTTCCGGAGATTATGCCTGATGAGGCAAAGGCGGCAGGTGCAAAAATAGTTGGCACGGGAAGGTCGGATTTCCCGAATCAAATTAATAATGTTGTTGCCTTCCCGGGAATTTTCAGGGGCGCACTTGATGTTCGTGCAAGCGCAATAACGGAAAATATGAAAATTGCCGCTGCCTATGCGATTGCCTCCCTTGTTGACGATAAGGATTTGAATGAGGATTATATTCTTCCTTATGCGTTTGATGAAAGAATTAAGGAAACAGTTGCAGGTGCTGTTGCCGATGCGGCAGTAAAAGACGGTGTTGCAGGAATTCAAGCATAAATAATAATTATATATTTGCATATTAAAAACCGCAGAGCAGTTATTTGCTCTGCGGTTTTTGTCAATTTGTGCTTTCGGTTTTTTTCTGCTCGCACGAAAGGTATTTTATGAAATTTATAAGAAACGGTGCCGCCGTCAGCGAGGCAAGAAAATATCCTGCCGGCTGGGAAATAATTATTCCGTTTACGCCCCAAAGCCTTGGCAGAATCAGAATTAACGGAATAAAATAAAGTCCGTTTTGTGCGCAGGCAAGAAAGAAGGCTCTGCCTGTTTTTCCAACTCCCTGAAAGGTCATATTTGAAACCATAACCGTCGGAAGAAAAATAAGTGCTCCGCAGAGTATTCTTAATGCGGGCACACCCGTTTCGAGCACTTGCTCGTCATCTCGGAAAAGCGACACGATTTGCGGCGAAAAAATATTGCAGATAAGTGCAAGCACAGCCACAACGCTTGTTCCGAAAATCAAGGTAAATATAATGCCCTGTTTAACTCTGCCGTATTTTTTTGCGCCGTAATTGAACGACGCCACGGGCTGAAAGCCCTGACCGATACCAACGCATATGCTGAAAATAAGGTTGGCGCATTTTGCGGCAATGCTCATTGCGGCAATGCAGGCGTCTCCGTAAACTGCCGCTTGCAGATTAAGAAGCATATTTGAAATACTGTTAATTCCCTGCCGTGCAAGGCTCGGAGAGCCTGTGAAAATTATTTCTCTAACGGTTTTAATATTAAGCGAAATGTTTTTAAGGGAAAGCTTGCTCTGTGTTTTTCCGCTCAAAAAAGCCCACGAAAGCAAAGCAAGGCTCAAGCATTGTGAGATTGCCGTTGAAGCGCCTGCTCCCTCAATCCCCATATTGCAGTTAAAAATAAGAACGGGATCAAGGATTATATTCAGTATGCTTCCAAAGGCAAGTCCTATCATTGCAAGAGAAGCCCTGCCCTCATATCGCAGAATGTTATTTAAAACGCAGCCCATTTCCATTGCGGGAGCGGCTAAAAGTATGTATTTTGCGTATCCGCAGGAATAGGGCAGCATTGTTTCGGTGCTTCCCAAAAGGCGCATAAACGGCTCCAAAAATATAAGCCCTAATGCAGCCGTTATAATTCCGGCAATTAAGCTGAGAAATACTCCCGTTGAAGCGTATTTTCCTGCATCGTCAAGCTTTTTTGCGCCCAAATGCCTGCTAATGCAGCTTCCGCTTCCGTGGCCAAACATAAATCCGAAGGCCTGAATAATCGCCATAAGGCTGAAAACAACGCCTGTTGCTCCGCTTGCGGAAACATTAATTTTTGAAACAAAATAGGTGTCTGTTACATTATATATTGTTGTTATAAGCATACTTATAACAGTCGGAACGGCAAGCGACGAAACAAGACGGTTAACCGGTGTTTGCGTCATTTTTTCATATTGCTTCATTATCCTTATCCTCTCTGCTGATAAACATAAGCATAAAGCAGATTAATAGCAAAGAGCAGGGTATTAAAATCGCTTTAACGGAAAGGATATTTGTTATAACTGCACCTGCTGAAGCACCTATTATAAAGAAAAGTATTATTCCGAAATAGTGAAGCCCTGAAATTAAATCGGCTTTATTCTTAGTTGTTAAATATTCATATAATTTTTCGGTTGCGCTTCGTAAATTCCCTGTGCACATTGTTGTTGCAATCGAATTTCCGCGTATTTGCCTAAAGCTTTGAACCTGCAATGAGCAAACAAAGGAAACAAGTGCGTTTGTTATCATGTTGCTTTTTTCGTCGGACGGCACAAATGCAATTGCAAAAAGAACGGCAATTTCAAATGCAACGGTTATTTGTCTCCAATGAACAAGTGTGTTTTTTCTGAATTTACTGCGGATAATCTGCGCAACAAGAACGCCTGCCGAAAAGCACAATATGGGAACAAGATAATATGCCGCCTGCAAAAAGCTTCCGTTTGCAAGCTTAATTCCCATCAAAACTATGTTTCCCGTTTCGGCGTTTGCAAAAACTCCGCCTCTGCAAAGATATGTATATGCGTCAAGAAAACCGCCCGTTAATGCAAGAATAGCGCCGAGCAGAAAAGAATCTGAGATTTGCTTTTTACTGTTTGCAATCATAGAGTATCACCTATGGGGATTAACGAGTATTTTAACAAAGAGTAAGGGCAATATCTTATTACCGTTACCCTAACTTTTTCAGCTCTATTTTACACTTTTTTCGGGCGGTTGTAAACCTTAAATTAAATCCGAGCAAGCCTAAAACGGATTAATCCCGTTATAGCTTCGTTAGATTTGTTCAGCTTTTTTCAATAGCGTCAACGGGGCAGCTTTCCAATGCCTCGTCTGCGCAGGCCTCCTCCTGCAATCCCATTTCGGTTTTAATAACCTTTGATTTTCCGCTGTCGTCCAACTCAAAAACCTCGGGGCAGATTTCGGCGCAAAGCCCGCATCCGATGCAGTTGTCGTTTACAGAGTATTTCATATTATCAACACTTCCTTTCGGGCAATGCCCTTTTTATATTATGTATTTCCGCCTGCTGCCGTTTTATTCACAAAATAAAACCGCCTCCCGTTTATTCGGGAGACGGAAAATCAAAAAAGGATACTATATGATTTTTTATTTATAAAGAGGTCCGTAGAATTCACAAGCCTTGTAGTCAGCCGCCTGTGCGTCCTGCGTTCCGAATCCCGTCCAACCGTGCGGGCGGAAAATTCTGCCGTCTTCAACATTGTGCATATTAACGGGAATACGAAGCATTGAAGCAAGTGTGATTAAATCTGCGCCAACATGGCCGTAAACGGTAACGCCGTGGTTAGCTCCCCAGTTAGCCATAACGCTGTAAACATCCTTAAACGGACCGTTGCCTGTGAGCTTCGGAACAAACCATGTTGTCGGCCAAGACGGGTCTGTTCTCTTATCTATCGGGCAGTGAATTTCATCCGAAAGGTCTGCTGTCCAGCCCTCTGCAAGCTGAATAACGGGGCCAACACCGTCAATAACATTAACACGAAGCATTGTAACGGGCATTTCGGCCTTGCATCTGAAATGGCTTGAAAATCCGCCGCCTCTGAAATATTCATAGTTTGCTCTGCACCAGTCTGTTGCGTCAAGGCAGGCTTTAATGTCTGCTTCGGTCATTTCCCAAAACGGCTTCATACAGCCCTTGCCCTCTGCGTTTTTACTTGCGCCTGAGCCGTCAAGTGCCGTTGCACCTGAATTGATAAGATGAATAAATCCGTTAGCGGCAACTCCGTCAGGCTTAACTCCCGTAACTCTTTCGCATGCCTCGGGGCTCCAATAGGTACGAACATCGTGGAAGCAGGGAGCGGTTCCCGAAACGAGTGTGCCAAGCATCATTGCAACGCCGTTAAGAGTATCGTTTTCCGTTGCAAACGGGGTGGGTGCCTTGGGGCCGTTCCAGTCAAAGCTTGAAGCCATAATAGCCTCTGTGAAGTCTGCGTTGGGAAGCCAGTCGGTCCAATTTCTTTGACCTTGGAAGCCGCCTGCAACAGCATTTTTGCCGAGCGCCTCCTCGTGCCAGCCCATTTCGTCAAGCTTCTTGTTTCCGTAAAGAATATCACGAACAACAAGAGTCATCTTTGTTATAAATTCCCAATCCTTGTCGGGAGCAATAACCTTGGATTTTCTGATGATTTCGGGCAGGCTTTTGCCTTCGTTAAGGTCAAAGCCCTCCTTGCAGTTAGCCTTAACCCATGCGAGTGCCTTTTCATATTCATCGTGGTCATAGATTTCAAGGGTTATTCTGCGGATAATCTCCGTCATATCAACCCATTCCGCTCTTATTCCGAAATATTTTTGGAACATATCGGCGTTGCAGTAGCTTCCTGCAATACCCATGGCAACTCCGCCGAGATTAACATAAGCTTTATTTTTCATCCAGCCAACCGAAGCTGCGCAATGGGCAAAGCGAATGATTTTTTCCGCAACATCCTCGGGGATTGTTTTGTCATCAATATCCTGAACATCCTTGCCGTAAATTGAAAATGCGGGCAAGCCCTTTTGCGCAAAGGCCGCCATAACAGCCGCAAGATAAACTGCGCCCGGTCTTTCCGTTCCGTTAAAGCCCCAAACTGCCTTAATTGTGTTGGGGTCCATATCAAAGGTTTCCGAGCCGTAGCACCAGCAGGGTGTAACACTCAGCGTTGCAACAACATTTTCCTTTGAAAACTGATCGGCACATCTTGCCGCCTCGGCACCTCCGCCGATGGTTGTTTCGCTGATAACGCATTGAACAGGTGTTCCGTCGGGATATTTAACATTTTTTGAAATAAGCTCAGCCGCCGAGCGTGCCATTCCCATGGTTTGCTCTTCAAGGCTTTCACGAACTCCGCCCCATCTGCCGTCAATGCACGGCCTTATTCCTATTTTAGGATACAACATAAATTTTTCCTCCTGTTTATTTTTTTAAAATTTCAACAAATCTGCAAAACGCTTTGTCCCATTCAGCGTTGTGATGCGGATTGAATTTTTTAACGCTTTCGGTTTTTGCAATGATTTTTCTGCCCTCGTCGATATCCTTGATTTCTCCAAGCGCAATAAGCTGCAAAATGATGTTTCCGAGTGCCGTTGCCTCAATCGGACCTGCCGTAACGGGCAGATTAATGCTGTCTGCCGTAAGCTCGCAAAGGAAGCCGTCCTTTGTTCCGCCTCCGAGAATGTGAAGCATATCAAACTGCTTTTCAGTGCAAACCGAAATTTGTTCAAGTGCAAATCTGTATTTCAGCGCCAGGCTTTCGTATATGCACCTAACGGTTTCGCCAACCGTTTCGGGAGCCGTTTGACCTGTTTTTAAGCAGTATGCCTTTATTTTTTCGGGCAGCTCGCCGTGTGCCGAAAGCATTTCATCGTCGGGATCTATAAAGCATTTAAACGGCTTGCTTTCCCTTGCAAGCATTTCAAGCTCGTTATAGGAGTATTTTTTTCCCTTTTTTGCAAGGTCCCGTCTTGTTTCCTGAATAAGCCATAAGCCGCTTATGTTTTTAAGATAGTTAATTTTATTGCCGGTGCCAAGCTCATTTGAAAGCTCCAATGCTCTGCTTTCCTCGGTTAAAACGGGGCTTTCAAGCTCACAGCCGATGAGCGACCATGTTCCGCAGGATAAAAATGCACTTCCTTTGCTCATTGCCGGCATAGCCGCCGAGGCGCATTGGGTATCGTGTCCCGCAACGGTTATAACCTTTATACCGTTGTATTCCCCGCAGATTGACGGACTTTTAACTAACGGCGGAAAAATGCCTTTTTCAATTCCGAAAAGCGATAAAATTTCCTCGCTCCATTGCTTCGTTACGGGGTTGAGCATCTGTGAGGTTGAAGCAATGCTTTCCTCGCAAACGGCTTTTTTAGTTAAAATATATGCAAACAAATCGGGCATAAACAAAAGCGTTTTTGCTTTTTTCAGATTTTCGTCGCTGATAAGCTGAAAAAGCGTGTTTATGTTCATTATTTGATTGCCTGTTTTTTTGTATAGCTCATCGGGGCTTGTTTTTTTGTAAGCAGCTTTAAGCGCATTTTTTGTTCTTCCGTCTCGGTAATGCACGGGAGGGAATATAAGCCTTCCGCTTTCGTCAAGCAGTCCGTAGTCAACACCCCAGGTGTCGAATGCAAGGGAATCAATATCCTTCGCCTTTTCAATCGCCTTTTTGATTTCAGCGGTTATCATATCAACATCGTGGCAGATAAATCCGTCCTTTTCAATCGGAATATTGTCAAAGCGATGGATTTCCTCATATTGAATTTTATCGCCGTCAAACTGTGCTTTTATAGCTCTTCCCGTTGATGCGCCGAAGTCAAATGCAAGAACGGACTTCATTTAACCACGCCCTTCTTTAAAAGTATGTTTGCGTAAATTGCACTTTCTCCCGTTGCGATTATCAGGTAAGCGCTTTTTGCACGCTCATAAAAGGCAAATCTTTCAATGAATTCCGTTTTGTGATTTCCCTTTTCGTGCTTTTCAAGAATTTCGCTATATGTTTTCCAAATTTCAGGCTCGCCGCAAGTGTCGCCCTTAACAACCTCCATAAGTCCAACAGGCCTTTCGGTGTATGTATCAAGAGGTATAAGCTGCAAAATTGCGTCAAGCATCTCGGGAACTCCGTGTCCGTCTGCACGGATAACTATTGCATTTTTGCCAACGCTGTGGCAGGGGAAATTTCCGTCTGCAATAACAAGCTCGTCGCCGTGCCCCATCTGTGCAAGCGCTTTAAGAAGCTCGGGAGAGATAATATTCGGTATTCCTTTAAGCATATATCTTCTCCTTATTCGTCTGTTTTGTGAAGCATTTCATCATCGGGGTTGAAAAGCTTGTGCCCCGGATGTCTGCCCGTAACTCTGTAATAGCCTCTAAGGTCAATAAGCTTTTGAATGTTTTCCTTGCTAATATCTCTGCTTCCGCCCAAAATAACGGCATTTATCGTGATTTTTGCCCAAAGCTCAAGGCTTTCCATTCTGTAAAATGCAGTTAAAACATCACTTCCGACTGCAAGCGCACCGTGGTTTTCAAGCAGCATAACATCGTGCTCTTCAAGATATGGCTCAATTGCTGCGGGAACCTCTGCCGTTGACGGTGTTCCGTAAGGTGTAAGAGGAACGGAGCCGATAACGGCAACATCCTCAATCATATTATACATATCCATAGCCTTGTGGGCAACGGCAAAGCCTGTTGCTCCCGGCGGATGAGCATGGATAACGCTCATAACATCGTTGCGCTTTTCATAGCATTTGAGGTGCATTTTTATTTCGCTCGAAGGTCTGTATCCCTCATTTGCTTCAAGAATATTTCCCTTGCTGTCTAAAACAACAAGCTTTTCAGGTGTGATAAACGATTTGCTTATTCCTGTTGGCGTGGCAATAATTCTGCCGTCCTCAAGCCTTGCGCTGACATTGCCGTCATTAGCGGCAACCCAGCCGAGCTGCCAGGTTTTATGGCAAACATCGCATATCTGCTCTTTGATTTCATCAATGCTTTGCATATTTAATTCCGCCCTTCTTCGTTTTATTGACAAATAGCAAATAATATGCTACCTTATTTGTATTATATTATATTTTTATATAACTTGCTTGGCAAAAAGCAACAGTTTAGTATGACGATATTCACTTTTAAGGATAATTATGAATTACAGCTCACTTTATGAAAACAAAAAAAGGGGAACATTTGATTTTCCCATTGAATTATATTATGTTGATTCAGCCTCTGCACGCTATCAAATGCCTCTTCATTGGCATCTTGAATATGAGCTGATTCTCATTATGGAGGGCAGCTTTGAGCTTTCGCTTGACGGAAAAAGCTTTATGCTTGAAAAGGGCGACTGCGCTTGGATAGGCGACGGCGTTGTTCACGGCGGTATTCCGCAGGGCTGTATTTATGAATGTGTTGTTTTTGATTTGGGAACTCTGCTTCACGACACTCCCGTTTGCGCAGGCACGGCGGCACGCTTTCTTTCGGATGAAAACGGAAACACGGGAATTTTCCGTGCAGGAAGCAAACAGGCATTTCTTGCCGATAAGATTTTTGAGGCTATGGAAAAGGAGCAAATAGGCTATGAATGGGAAACGGTTGGGCTTATGTGGCAGCTTATGGGCAGTCTTATCGGCTTAAAGCAAAATAATGTTGCCGTTTCAAAAAACAGAAATAAAATTCTTCGGCTGAAAAATGTTTTAACATATATTAAGGATAATTATGAAAATCAAATAACGCTCGGCGAGCTTGCAGGCGTTGCAGGTATGGCGCCAAGATATTTTTGCCGTGCCTTTTCCGCAATGACGGGAAAAACGCCCATTGAATATCTTAATTATTACAGGATTGAGCAGGCAGGCGAGCAGCTTCTTTTAACGGATGAAAAGGTAACGGAAATTGCGCTTAACTGCGGATTTAACGATATGAGCTATTTTTCAAAAACCTTTGCACGCCTGAAAGGCTGCTCTCCAAGCGTTTACCGCCGTAAGAATTGACAATATATTTATGTTTTGCTAAAATAATTTTATTAAAATAAATCCAGAGGTTATGCAGGTGGAAACTGATTCAAAAGGACACAGACAGAGAATTAAAAATAAATATCTCGAAAACCCAGCAAGCCTTGTTTATGATTACGAGGCTTTGGAATTGCTTTTAACATATTCAATTCCGAGAAAGGATGTTAAGCCCGTTGCAAAGGAGCTTATAGCACGCTTCGGAGATATAGACGGAGTTTTCAACGCCTCGGTAAGTCAGCTTATTTTGACACAGGGAGTAGGCGCAAACACAGCGGCTCTCATAGCTCTTGTTAAGGATATTTCCGTTAGGTGCAAAAAATGTAAAAGCGCACAGCGGGCTTATATCGGAGATTATAAATCTGCGTGTGAATATTTCCGCAATCTTCTTGAAGATGAATCGGTTGAAAAATTTATGCTTGCAAGCATTGATAATTCCGGCAGGGTTATATCCTGCAAAACACTTGCACAGGGCGGAGTAAGCAAGGTCAGCGTGCCTCCCCGAGCAGTTATTGAAAGCGCAATGGCGGATAATGCCGCCTCGGTTATCATTGCTCATAATCACCCAAAGGGAAGTGCCGATCCCTCGGCAGACGATATAAATTACACCCTTAATATCCGCACACTTTTTCAAAAGCTCGGCATAGAGCTTGTTGATCATATAATAGTCGGCGAAAGAAGCGTTATGTCTATGCGCAATTCGCACCGCTATTCAATCTATTTTAAGAAAGCTTCGGCTGAGGATTTTTCTTCAAGACTTTAATTTTTGTTTGGATGATGCTTTATGGAAAATAACGAAAGGCTCAAATACGATAAGCTCAGCGAGGAGGTTCAGGGCAGAATTGTTCAGGATAGGGAAAAAGGCGTTGTTAATCCCTATAAATGCAATGATTCCTCCGCCTTGCGCAGAGATATGGCTCGAGATAAGGCAAATTTATGGCGCCCCGCATTTGTAAGAGATGCTGAAAAAATTCTTCATCTGCCGTATTATAACCGCTATGCAGATAAAACGCAGGTTTTTTCTTTTTACAATAATGATGATATAACAAGGCGTGCACTTCATGTTCAGCTTGTTTCAAGGATAGCTCGCAATATCGGTGCGGCGCTCGGGCTGAATCTTGATTTAATAGAGGCAATAGCTCTCGGCCATGATATAGGCCACACTCCGTTCGGCCACGCAGGAGAACGCTTTTTGAGCCGTATTCTATATAATGAAACGGGAAAGTATTTTAATCATAATGTTCACAGCGTAAGAGTTCTTGATAAGCTTTTTTCAAGGAATATAACGCTCCAAACGCTTGACGGTATCCTGTGCCACAACGGCGAGTTTGAGCAGCAGGAATACAGGCCGTGCTTCAATAAAAGCTTTGAGCATCTTGATAAAGAGATTGAGGATTGCTTCAATCTCGGAGGAGAGGCAATTGAAAGGCTTGTGCCGTCAACCCTTGAAGGCTGTGTTGTAAGAATATGCGATATGATTGCTTATCTCGGCAAGGACCGTCAGGACGCCCGCACGGCAAAAATCATTGATAAGAATTATAAATTTTCAAACGAAACGATAGGAACGGAAAATGCCGCAATAATAAATAATCTGACGGTTGATATTATTGAAAACAGCTACGGCAGGGATTATATTATGCTCAGCCCCTCTGCCTATAACGATTTGAAAAGGGCAAAGGAGGAAAATAACAGGATAATTTATCAAAATCCGCAGCTAAACAGTCAGTATAACGAAATTATAGCGCCCATGTTTTCCGAGCTTTATTATAAGCTGCTTGATGATGTTGTTAAATTAGATGAAAATTCAATGATTTACCGCCATCATATCAAGTTTGTTTTGCAGTCAAATATGTTTTACGGCTCGCAGAATTATCTTGATGAGGAGCCGAATATGATTGTTGCGGATTATATTGCAAGCATGACTGATGATTATTTCATTGCGCTTCATAAAAAATTCTTTCCGAACAGTAAATATAAAATTGAATATAAGCCTTATTTCAGCGAGGATGAAAAGTAAAATAAAATACCCCTGCGGATAAAATTATTCCGAAGGGGTGTTTTTTTGTCAATTGATTTTATGTATTTTCTGTTATTCAGCATTTTGCCCCTCTTCTTTATCTAAGAAGAAATCTAATAGCATTTTTGCTAAAAATTCACTGTCTGTAACATAATTTCCGTGATTTTTTCCTTTGATTATCATCAGCCTTGAATTTTCAATACTGTCTGCAATAAGCCGTGTTTCTTTTTCTCGAACAATATCAAATTCTCCTGCCGTAACAAGCGTTTCGCATTTTATCAATCCAAGCAGATAGGGGGATATGCATGGCTCACGCGTCATCATTTTTGTTCTGCTGTCGCGAGAGAAAAATGCACTGAGCCTCATACCCGAAAGCACCTGCGGTTTAAGTCCGCCAACGGTTATGTTTGCTCCCGAAACGGCTAATTTTGAAAAGGCGTTTTCCTTCTTTATGGCGCACATAAGCCCAACTATTCCGCCGTCTGAAAAGCCGTAAAAGCAGGGGCATTCAAGCTTTTCCTCTTCAATAAGATTAAGAATGTCGTCTGCCATATCGGAATAATGAATTTCCTTAACGCTTTCGCTTTCTCCGTGGCATCTGCTGTCAACGGAATAAACTGTAAAATTGTTTTCAAGCAGAGGGATAACACCGTCGAAAATATGGTGATCCTCCTTGTTTCCGTGCAAAAGAATAAGCGGCTTTCCGTTTCCTGCTTTTTCAAAATATATCTTCGGAGATTTCTTTGTCAGCATTGCTTTGTCCTCTTTTTCAAGGTTGTTTTATACAATATCAATTATATTTAATTAAGCTGATGTTTTCAATCGCTAATCCTTTATTTGTGCAAATGCAACAATAATCCGCCTGCAAATTTGTGCAAAAAGTTAATCCACTATCCGTTCTATTTTGCTTTTTTGATTTTAACAGTGTTCATAATAATATAAATCGCAATAAGAGCAATGCAGGTTATGCCGAGAATTGCATACATTTGAGGAATTTCAACCTTGCTTTCAAAGAAATAAAGGTTGCAGTCAACAGAATCCTTAATTGCCTCAATAACCTCAGCGGGAAAGCCTTGAGCCGACATTTCCTTGAAAACTCCGTTCATTGCGTGATTGCGAACAAGCGAGGTTCCGTATGTTCCCGGCAAAAAGGAAATAGCCCTTTGCAGTCCGTCTGCAAATTGCGAAATCGGCATATATGCTCCGCAGATAAAGCCGTAAACAGAGCTTATTATTGAGCCAACCGCTGAAATTTGTCCCTGAGTTGAAAGGAAAAAGTTTATTATTGAGGAAAGTGCCGTGCCAAACAAAACAAGCAAAACAACATCCGCTATCAGCAGTAAAACATCGGTAACGGAAAGATACCAGCCAACTGCGCCCAAATAGCAAAGGCATATTGCCGCTGCGGTTAAACAAACCGTTAGGCTTGATATGATTGTTGAAATATAATATCCAAGCGCAAGCACGGGAGCCTTAACGGGAGAAATTGTTAAATCGTGTATGCTTCCCGAAACCTTGTCCTGAACCATAAGCATATTTGAACAAAAGGAAACGGTAACGCAGCTAACTGCCAAAATTGAAGAGATAAGCTGCCCGCCTACGCATCCGTTTATCAGCTTTTCGGGAATTGAAAGGCCGTCGGGAAGGGCAGAGGTAAAGCTGCTTCTGTAAACATTTCCGAGAAATGTTGCATAAAGAAGTAAAAGTATTGCCGGAGTTATAAGAGATGTGAAAAACATCCCCTTATCCTTAAAGAAAAGCTTTGTGTTTCTTTTTATAAGAGCTAAAAGAGTTTTCATTTTTCAGCACCTCCCGAAAGTCGCTTGCCCGTAACGGCAAGGAAAACATCGTCCATTTTTCCCTTAGTTATTTCATAATCCTTAAAGATCTGCGGATTTTTTATAATCAGTCTTGTTGCCTCTGCCGTGCTTGAAACCGAAAGCCTGTAAGCGTCTCGTATTTTCTCCGATGTAACGCCAAGAGCGGCAATCTCGCTCTCGTCTGCACCGTAAAGAGTTATAAAGTCGCCCGTGTATTTGTTTTTCAGTTCAAGCGGAGTTCCCTCTGCGGCAATTTCTCCGCTGTCAATTATAACAACATAATCGGCGTCTGCCGCCTCCTCCATATAATGAGTTGTAAGAAAAACGGTCATATTTTCGCTTTTTCTTAAATCGCTTATTATGCTCCAAAGATTTTTTCTTGTTTGCGGGTCTAACCCTGTTGTCGGCTCGTCAAGTATAAGAATTTTCGGCTTGTGAAGCAGGGCACGGGCAATATCGGCTCGTCTTCTC
>ULXL01046681.1_pt1 | contig 12611 bp, 8 predicted proteins | sample 1961241 | NCBI WGS metagenome assembly ULXL01 (sample SAMEA4835837, study PRJEB28245) | human gut metagenome | biome: gut microbiome; material: fecal sample | place: Denmark | collected 2008
GAATACTTAATCCTGATAGCTTAAAATTAAAAAGAAAAATACATTAAATGGAGTAAATAGAGTATGTTAATGTTTTACAAAGAAGATGGAAGTTATGATGTAAAGGCTTTTTATGAGTATAGACTTATTGATGAGTATCAAGAAGGATATGGTGTTGGCGAAGCACGTGGTTTGAAACGCTGCCAGAAGATTGGAATGGAACGCGGCCAGAAGCTTGGGATGGAACGCGGTCAAATGTTAGAAAGAACAAATATTATTAGCAGCCTATCTAATGATGAAATATCAAATATAACGTCTATACCTACCTAGAAAGTTGAAAGAATACTTAATTCCAATAGCTTAAAATTAAAAAGAAAAATACATTAGATAAAAGCAATACAATGAAATTAAATTTATTATGTCTTGTATAATAAAAAAATTAATCACAAATAACCATTAAAAAGGTTGACGTGCAAAAAAATGTTTGCTATCATGAATTAGAAAGAAGAGGATTACATGTATAATTATATTACTGGAGAAATTAAAGAAATTAAATCAAACTATGTTGTTATTGAAAACAACAATATTGGATATCAAATATTTGTAGGAAACCCTTATGTTTATAAAGAAAATGAAAAATATACAATTTATTTATATAACTATATAAGAGAAGATGAATATAGCCTTTATGGCTTTGGAAATAAAGAAGAAAGAGAACTATTTTTAAGACTTATAAACGTTAAAGGACTTGGACCAAAAATGGCTCTTCCTATGGTTTCAACTGGCTCAGTAAGTGCTGTTATTGATGCTATCGAAAGAGAAAACTTATTATATCTAACTAAGTTTCCTAAAGTAGGTGATAAAGTTGCTCGTCAAATTATTCTAGACTTAAAAGGCAAACTTGCTGATCATCAAGACTTATTTGCAGTTAATGATTTAGATGAACTTGTAAGTGTCCTAGAATCTCTTGGCTATAAAAAAGCTGATATTAAAAAGATTTTGCCTCAAGTTGATGCTACTAAAGGTCTAGAAGACCAAGTTAAAGAAGCTCTAAAACTATTATTAAGTAGGTAACAATGCGTATAGGAATAGATATTGATGACACAATCATAAATACCACCGCAACCATTATTGAATGCGGCTTAGAATATGATAGACTTTATAAAGAGGGTAGAGGTCTAAAAAATGCTGATGCCTATTATTTTACCGATATCTTTTATTGGGATGATGCTGATGATGAAGCCTTCTTTGATTACTATCGCAAAAATAAAATCTTTCTAACCATTAAAATTAAAGAAGATGCTAAGTATTACATAAATAAAATGTATGATGAAGGTATTTATATTGAATTTATAACTTACCGCCAACTAAATAAATATGGCGATATCTACGAAGATACTAAAAAGTATTTAGATGATAATGGCTTTAAATACCACAAATTAATAGTTAATTCTGGCATGAAAGGCCAAGTTTGTCAAAAAGAAAACATTAATCTTTTTATTGATGACAGTCCAGCCCAAGTAGAAAATTGTTTATCTTATGGTGTTCCAGCCATTTTATACGAAACTAATTACAATCAAAATAGCCCTTTGAAAAAGGCTAAAACATGGCAAGAAATATATGAAATAGTAAAGAAGGTAAAAAATGGAAAATGATATTTATAATCCAACTTTAAAAGAAGAAGAATTTGATAAAAACATAAGACCTAGTTCTTTAGATGAATATGTTGGTCAAAGCGAGATAAAAGAAAATCTACGTGTATTCATTAAAGCTTGTATGATGCGTGATGAAGTATTAGACCATGTCTTATTATATGGGCCTCCCGGATTAGGTAAAACAACCCTTGCACATATAATTGCTAACGAACTTGGTGTTAATATTAAAACTGCCAGTGGGCCATCTATTGAAAAATCAGGAGATTTGGCAGCTATTTTATCAACACTTGAACCAGGTGATGTCTTATTTATTGATGAAATTCATCGTATGCCAAGATATATTGAAGAAATCCTATATCCTGCTATGGAAGATTTTGAATTAGATATTGTTGTTGGGCAAGATGGCAACACTAGAAATATTAAAATTGACTTACCACCATTTACTTTAGTTGGTGCAACCACTAGAGCAGGTGATATTTCAAGCCCTTTAAGAGATAGATTTGGTATTGTTTCTAAATTAAACTATTATACCGATGAAGAACTTAAAAAGATTGTTTTGAGAACTAGTCGGGTTCTTAATATGCCTATAACAGATGATGCTGCCATGGAACTAGCAAAACGTAGCCGTAAAACCCCACGTATTGCTAACCGTCTATTTAAACGAGTACGTGATTTTGCTTTAGTATCTGGTTCTAAAGAAATAACAATGGAGCTTACGACCGACTCTCTACGTCGCTTAAAAGTAGATAATGATGGCCTAGATAGTATCGATATTGAATACCTAGATGCTCTTATTATGAAATTTAATGGTGGTCCAGTAGGAGCCTCAACAATTGCCACCTCAATTGGTGAAGAAGTTACCACTATTGAAGATGTAGTTGAACCATTCTTACTTCAAGAAGGATTTATTAAAAGAACACCAAGAGGGCGTGTTGCTACTGAAAAATCTTATAAACATTTAGGAATTGAACTTCCTGAAACAAAATAATCTAAATAACTTTAAAAAAAGCCTTAATTATTATATAATAATCAAGTGTTAGGTGGTGGTTAAAATGTATATTCCTTTAGGAATTAAAACCGACTATTCATTATTGTCTAGTCTTATAAAAATAAAAGAACTGCCATCTTTTTTTGCAGCCAAAAATATTAATACTTTAGGAATCTTAGACGATAACCTTTGGGGCGTAATTGAATTTTATGATACCTGTATTGCTGCTAATATTAAGCCTATAGTAGGTTTAAAAGTTTTAATTAATGAAAAGCCAGTATATTTATATGCTAAAAACTATTTAGGTTATCAAAATCTTTTAAAAATAAACACCATTATAAGTCAAAGAACACTTTTATTAGAAGATTTATTTAACAATCTTACTAACATCAAAGTAGTCATACCTTATTCTTCGCTTGAATTATATCAAAAACTAAAAGATAAAACTCCTGAAATTTATCTAAGTTATCAAAATATTACTGAAAAAAGAAACAGCTTAGTAATAACTCCTAATATTGTTTTTATTAATGAGACCAAAGCTTTAACAGAAGAAGATAGTAAGTACTTGCCATACTTAGCTAAAATAAAACAGGAAGAATACCAAAAAAGCAATTATAACTATTATTTAACTGATGTTACATTAGATGATGAGCAAACAATCCTAAAATTTATTAAAGATATAGACTTGAAAATTGATAAAACGAAGAAATATATTCCTGTATTTGATAGTACTAAAGATAGTAAATTATTCTTAAAAAATCTTTGCTATAAAGGCTTAGCAAAAAGACTAAATGGCAACGTTCCTCAAAGGTATTTAAGCCGTTTAGAATACGAACTATCAGTTATCAATAATATGGGGTTTACCGACTACTTTCTAATTGTTTATGATTATGTAAAATATGCTAAAAATAATGACATCATGGTTGGTCCCGGAAGAGGCTCAGCTGCAGGTTCTTTAGTAAGTTACACCATTGGGATAACTAATATTGATCCTTTAAAGTATGATTTATTATTTGAGCGTTTCTTAAACCCAGATCGTGTTACTATGCCGGATATTGATGTTGACTTTGAAGATGTCAAAAGAGAAGAAGTTGTTGATTATGTTAGAAAAAAATATGGCCCTCTAAAAGTTGCTCCTATCATGACCTATGGAACTCTTGCTAGTAAACAAGTTTTAAAAGATGTAAGCAAAGCTCTAAATGGCAATCAATTTTTAATTGAGTCATTTACTAAAAATATTGATTCTAAAATAACTTTAAAAGATAATTTAAAAAATAAAAAAATAATTGAAATGTTAAAGAGTAGTAACGAACTTAAAAACATTTATAAGATTGCTATGAAATTAGAAGGCTTAAAACGCCATACCTCGACTCATGCTGCTGGAGTAGTTATCTCTAGTGTTAATCTAGATGATGTAATTCCTATTCTTTATAATGGTGATGTCATAAATACGGGAATTACTGGTTCTTACTTAGAAGAACTTGGTTTCTTAAAAATGGACTTCTTAGCAATATCTAACCTTACGGTAATACATAATGCAACTAAACTAATCGGGCCTGACTTTGACATTAATAAAATAAATTTAAATGATAATGCTGTCTTTAAACTTTTTTGCAATGCCAATACAGATGGTGTATTCCAATATGAGTCAAATGGAATGAAAGCTTTTCTAAAAAAATTGAAGCCCCAAAGCTTTAATGACCTAGTTGCTGCCGTGGCTCTATTCCGTCCTGGACCAATGGATAATATTGATAACTTTATTGCTCGTAAAGAGAAAAGAATAAAAGTTATTTATCCGGATGACTCACTAGAGCCAATCTTAAAAGATACTTATGGTATCATTGTCTATCAAGAACAAATAATGCAAATTTTAGTTAAAATGGCCGGATTTACCTTTGCTGAAGCGGATAACATTAGACGCGCTATGAGTAAGAAAAAACTAGAAATAATAAAAAAAGAAGAAGAACATTTTCTAACCCAATCGGTTGCTAATGGCTATAGTAAAGAAACTGCTTTAAACGTTTATGAATTAATATTAAAATTTGCTAACTATGGCTTTAACAAAGCTCATTCAGTATCTTATGCCTTAGTTGGATACCAAATGGCTTATCTTAAAGTTCATTACCCATTAATATTCATTGCTAATCTTCTAAATATGAGTATTAATAGTGAGACTGATACTAAAAAGTACTTAGATGAAGCCAAAAAAGAAAATATTTACATCTTAAAACCAGACGTTAATTTAAGTTTGAAAACTTATAAAATAGGTAATAATAAACTAAGATTGCCACTTTCCACAATAAAAAATGTTGGCATTAACGCCGTTAATGATATAATAAATGAGAGAGAAAAAAACGGGTTGTATAAAGACTTCTTTGATTTTGTTTTAAGAAATTATGGTAAAAGCGTTAATAAAAGAGTTTTAGAGTCCCTAATTGATGGCGATGCCTTCCATAGCTTTAATCTAAACCATCGAACTTTAAAAAATAATATTGAACGTGCCATAGGATATAGTGAACTAGTGGCTGACTTAGACGACTCTTTAGTTGAAAAACCAATCGTTGAATTATATGATGAGTATCCTATAGAAGACTTAATGAAAAGTGAACTAAACTCTTATGGATTCTATCTAACTAACCACCCAGCTAGTAGATATAACACCAAAGATATCATGAAAATTAATCATGTCAAAGAATACTTTAATAAGCATATTAAAACAGTTGTCTTAATTACTAATATTAAAAAAATTAAAACTAAAAAGAATGAAGATATGGCATTCCTTACTGGTCAAGATGAAACCGGTATCATTGATTTTACCTTGTTTCCTAAACAAATAAAACTAATCAATAATATTAAAAATCAAGACTTAGTTTTAATAAGCGGTATTGTTGAAAAACGACTTGATAAATACCAAATAAATATATTAAATATAGAAAAGGTGGGAGTATAATGGATGAATTAAAAAGATTTTTAGCTAGTATTGATGTTGACTACCAAGAAGAGTTAGAAAATATGAATGTAACTAAAGTTATTCTTAATAAAATGAAAGAAGAATTCGATGTTTATTTAGAAAATCAAACTCCAATAGCGCCAGTGATAATGGAAAATATTATTTCTAAAGCCAAAGCAGGTATTAATCATAAAGCTAAATGTAACGTGCATATCAAATATAACAACATAACTAATGAAGATATCACCAATGCTTTTAATTATATCTTTCAAAGATTTATTGAAAAAAAGCCATCTTTAATTGGCTTAAAAGAGACTAAAATTACTTTAGAAGATGATATCTTAATAATAGATGTTAACAGTAAAGTTGAAGAAGAAATCATTAATGAAAATGCTAGAAACTTAATTCGTAACCTTCAAACTTTAGGGTTTAATGATCTAAATATTACCACATCTTTTAATGCTATTCAAAACGCTATGATTAAACAAGAAATAATTGAAGCCCATGAAGCCAACAGCCTTGCCATTGTAAAAGAAGAAAATCCAGTCTTTATCGGTAAACATATTGATGGTGAACTAACTAAAATTGACGATATTGTAAGTGATGTCAAAAACATTATCGTTGAAGCCTATATCTTTGGTGAAATCACAACTTTAGAAAAAGAAACCATTAATATCGCTACTATTAAAATAAGCGATAAAACTAATAGTCTTCTAGCTAAGATTTTTAAAAGAGACCATGATGAATTTCAAAGTGTTATGTCTAACTTAAAAAGTGGTGCTTGGTATCGTATTCATGGTAACGTTGAATTTGATAACTTCGCTAAAGAAATTGTTTTAAGTGTTAGAAACATGGAAAAAATTAAATCTAAAGATACCCCTCCCATCGATGATGCCCCAGTAAAAAGAGTAGAGCTTCACGCCCACACCATGATGAGTCAAATGGACTCAGTGGTTGGTCTAGACTTAGGTAAACATACTTGTGACTTAGTTGACTTTGCTATCAAATTAGGACATCGAGGAGTCGCTATTACCGACCATAACGGTTGTCAAGCGTTTCCCATTGCTTTTGAAAACATTACTAAATACAACAAAGACAAGGAAGATAAAGATAAATTCAAAGGCCTATATGGTACTGAGTTAAATGTTGTAAATGATGATGTTGATGTTGTCTTTAATGTTACTCCAGATAAAAATTATGACTTAATGAATGATGAATTTGTTGTCTTTGATACCGAAACAACGGGATTCTACTTTGGCCATGACCAAATGATTGAAATCGGTGCTGTAAAAATTAAAAATGGTGAAATCTTAGACCGCTTCGACGAACTAATCAACCCTTTTAGGCCACTGCCTCACAAAATCGTTGAATTAACTAATATCACAGATGATATGTTAAAAGATAAAGATACCGAAGAAAACGCTACTAGAAGGTTCCTTGAATGGGCAGGGTCTGACCCATTAGTTGCTCATAATGCTAAATTCGATATTGGCTTCATGACGGCTGCTTGTAAAAAATATAACCTTGGGGATTTCAATTATACCGTTGTTGATACCATGAGTGTTGCTCGTATGCTATACCCAGAATGGAGTAACCATAAACTATCAACTTTAGTAAAAAAATTAAATGTTCCATGGAACGAAGATGAACATCATAGAGGGGATTATGATGCCGAAGGAACAGCAAAATGTTTTTATAACATGTGTAAAGTTCTATATGATCGTAATATCGAAACAACTCAAGATATCTATGACTCAGTAGATTCTGAACAACTTGTTAAATTCTCAGTACCTTTTCATATGAATCTAATTGCCCAGACTAAAACGGGACTTAAAAATATGTTCCGTATTATAAGTGATGCCAATACTAAATTCTTATATCATAACGACCAACCTAAAGTACCAAGAAAAGAACTTATCAAATATCATGAAGGTATTTTATTTGGTAGTGGTTGCATTAACGGTGAAATATTTGAAGCTGCTAAAACTAAAGATGATGAAGAACTAGCTAACATGATGCAATTTTATGATTACATTGAGGTTCAACCTATAAGTGCTATGAGCCATTTACTTCAAATGGAATCAAGTGGTTTTAGAAACGAATTAGAACTCCAAAACCATATTAAAAGAATTATTCGTGTTGCTAAAGAAGCTGGAAAATTAGTAGTGGCTACAGGTGATGTTCATAACTTAACGAGTGAAGATCGCATCTATCGTGAAATAATCGTTAGACAAAAAGCTAATGGTAAACTTCATCCTTTAAACCGTCAAGGTATTGATGTCCCCAATATGCGTTTTATGACTACTCAAGAAATGCTTGATGCCTTTAGCTTCTTAGATAAAGACTTAGCGTATGAAATTGTTGTTGAAAACACTAACAAAATTCTTGATATGGTAGATATTTTAGAAGTTATAATTGATACTGGTGGAAGACCATTTGCTCCAACTATTAAAGATAGCGCTAAAATTACGGAAGACATGGTTCGTACTAAAGCCCGTGCTTGGTACGGAGATCCACTACCTCAAATAGTTCAAGATAGGGTAGACTCCGAATTAAAAGGTATCATAGGTGCTCATTATGACGTAATTTACTTAATCGCTCAAAAATTAGTAAAAAAATCTAACGACGATGGCTTCTTAGTAGGATCTCGTGGTAGTGTAGGATCATCTTTCGTTGCTACCATGATGGGTATAACTGAGGTTAACCCCCTTCCAGCTCATTATCGTTGTCCTAATTGTCAAAATAGTATATTTGATGATGAAAATAATAACCCTTTAGGAGCTACTTATTCAAGTGGTTTTGATTTACCAGATAAAAAATGCCCTAAATGTGGCACTAATATGATTAAAGATGGTCAAGACATGCCATTTGCCACTTTCTTAGGGTTTAATGGTGACAAAGTACCAGATATCGACTTGAACTTCTCCGACTTAAACCAAGCAGCAACCCATGAATATACCAAAGTTCTATTCGGACCAGATAACGTTTATCGTGCCGGAACCATAGGTACAGTTGCTGAAAAAACTGCTTACGGTTATGTTAAAAAATATTGTGAAGATTATAATATAATTATGCGAAACAGTGAAGTAGAACGCTTAGCTATTGGCTGTACAGGTGTTAAAAGAACTACTGGCCAACATCCTGGAGGAATAGTAGTTATTCCTGAATACATGGATGTCTTTGACTTCACACCGTTCCAATATCCAGCTGAAGACCCAAGTGCTTCATGGCGTACAACTCACTTCGATTATCATAGTATCCAAGATGATGTCTTAAAACTAGATATTTTAGGTCATACCGACCCAACTCAGTTAAGAATGATTCAAGATATGACCGGTATGGATGTTACAACCGTACCACTAGATGATAAAGCAACCATGGGTATTTTCTTAAGTCCTAAACCTCTTGGAGTAACTGCCGAACAAATAAATTGTCCAACCGGAACTTTGGGTATCCCTGAATTTGGTACTCCATTTACAATTGGTATGTTAACAGACACTAAACCAACAACCTTTGCTGAACTTATTAAAATTTCTGGTTTATCTCACGGAACAGACGTATGGCTTGGCAATGCCCAAGAATTAATCAAAAACAACATCGTTCCATTTAAAGAAGTAATCGGATGTCGTGATGATATCATGGTCTACTTAATGTATCATGGTCTTGAACCAATTAAAGCCTTCAAAATCATGGAATTTGTTCGTAAGGGAAAAGCCAGTAAAGATCCTAAAACTTGGGAAGAACATAAAAAAACTATGAAAGAAGCAGGTATCGAAGAATGGTTTATCGACTCATGTGGTAAAATTAAATATATGTTCCCTAAGGCTCACGCCGCTGCCTATGTAACCAGTGCCTTTAGAATTGCTTGGTACAAGGTTCATATGCCTGAAGTATATTATGCAACATATTTCTCCACAAGATTTGACGACTTTGATTTAGAAACTATGATTGCTGGCTATGATGCCATTAAGAAAAAAATGTTTGAAATTCAATCTAAAGGTTATGATGCATCTAATAAAGAATCAAGTGTCTTAGAAACTTTAAAACTAAGTTTAGAAGCTACTGCTAGAGGATTTAAATTTGGCAATATTGATATTGAAAAATCAGATGGTAAAAACTTTGTTTTATCAGAAGATCGTAAAACTTTAATTTGTCCTTTTAGAACTCTTGATGGTCTAGGGGATAGTGTTGCTTCTAAAATAATTGAAGAACGAACTAAACAACCATTCATCAGTATCGAAGACTTGCAACAAAGAGGCAAGGTAAGTAGCACTACTATTGAAAAACTACGTAGTCTAGGTGTTCTAAATGGCATGAGTGAAACTAACCAATTAAGTTTATTTTAAAATAGATTCTCACTTTAAGTGAGAGTTTTTTTGGCTTAAAAAAAGCCACTTTCTTAAGTGACTTCGAAATATAATATAAAAACGACTTCTAAGAAGCCGTTAATAATCAACTGGTGGAGGACGTGGGACTCGAACCCGCGACCCCCTGCGTGCAGGGCAGGTGCTCTAGCCAACTGAGCTAGTCCCCCATTTGCTGAACAAATTAATCTTATCATAAATATTAGGCTTTGGCAAGCCTAAATTAACTAAATTTGTTCAATTTTCACAATTTGTTTAAAATAGAGGACGCTTCTATCATTTAGATATAGCTGTTTCTTATACTTATCAATATATTTTATTAATGAAATCTTAGTATAATAACTACCATTTCGGTAATAAACTAATCTCACAGTCTCTCCATTATAATAAGCTTCTAAAACTTTTTCCTCAATATTTAATAACTGGTCTTCGGATAAAGTAGGCATCGCCACTTTATTTTTTTCTTTTATAATCTCCCTTGCTACTTTCTTCGATGACAGCAAAGAATCAAATGGTTGCCATTTAACCATTCCTCTATCATGAATTTCAAGCATTATGACCTCCAATCTTCTTATTTCTTTCTATAGCAGTAGAATAGTCTAACAAACTAGAAGCTTTAACAATACTATTCTTTCCAAACTTATTCTTAATTTCATCAATCGCTTCATTTGCTTTAAACTCCGTTTCTTTTTCTTCCAAAGATTCAAATAAACTAAGCTGTTCCGTTTCTTTATTAATCAAATTTCCTGCACTTATACTTACTTTCCTAATTGGCTTTTCTTCGTAATAGCGGTCAAACATATTAAGAGCAACCCTCAAAAACTCAGCATTCGAATCAGTTGGATTAACCTTTATACTATGGAAAAAACCTCCCCCTATAGCTTTAGAATACCCGATTCCTAGTCCAATTAAACCTGCTTGTTTATGATTTTTTCTAAGCCTTTGACACACAACATCAATCATCTCTTCAATAATCAACTTAATATTTTCCCCATAATAATCCTTAAATAAAACTTGAGAGTGGGAGTAACTAGAATTCTTCGGCGTAACTTTCCAATCACTAATTACTGACAAATCAATCCCATTCGCATGGTTCCATAATTCTTCGCCAATGACGCCAAACTTCTTTTTTAAATCATTCTTATCATGATTAGCAATATCGCCAACCGTTACCATCCCCATAGTATTAAGCTTCTTTTCCATTCTAGGACCAATCGACCACATCTTAGATAACGGTCTAATAGGCCACAACTTACTTGCTACATCATCCATTGTCCACTTAGCAATCCCATTTTTATATTTCTTGGCTTCAATATCCATAGAAAGCTTAGCTAAAAGCATATTCGAACCAATCCCACAAGTCGCCGTTAATCCCGTCTTTTCTTCAATCGTTTTTAATATCTTCTGAGCTAACTCATAATCAGTCATTTTATACATCTTTAAATAATGCGTTACATCTAAAAAACACTCATCAATCGAATAAATATGTAAATCCTCTTCAGCTACAAAATCTAAATAAATCCCCACAACTTCCTTACTTTTCTTTATATAAAGACTCATTCTAGGTGGCACAATAACATATTTTATGTTCCTTGGTATCTCATAAAGTCTCGTTCTTGACTTAATACCTAAACTTTTTAAATGCGGGGTAATTGCTAGGGTAATCGCACCATTTCCTTGATTAGGATTAGCCACCACCAAATTAACTTTAAAAGGGTCAATATGTCTTTCCACACATTCTACTGACGCAAAAAAACTTTTTAAATCAATACATAATACATGACGATCCATATCGGCCTCCTTATACGAACAAATATATTATATCAAATCATTAAATAAATGCAATGTTAATTTTTACCAAACTCTCAAAAAAAGAGTAGGAAAAACTTCCAAACTAAGATATAATACCCTTGGAGGAAATAAAAATGTTAAAAGTAGAAAATGTAACAAAATACTATGGAGACTTCCTAGCAGTTGATAACTTATCTTTTGAAGTAAAAGATGGTGAAATCTTCGGCCTACTAGGAGTAAACGGAGCCGGAAAAACAACAACCTTTAGAATGATTATCGGTCTATTAGATAAAACTAGTGGTACCATAACTCTAGATGATAAACCAATTGATTATACCCAAACTGATAAAATTGGCTTTCTAACTGAAGAGCGAAGTCTCTTACTTAAACTCACTGTCTTAGAACAAGCCATCTATTATGGCGTCTTAAAAGGTATGAGAAAGAGTGCCGTTGAAAAAAAACTAGACGAACTTTTAGAACGCTTCAATATCAAAGAGTATAAAAATCGTAAACTAAAAGAACTAAGTAAAGGAAATCAACAAAAAGTCCAATTCATAACAGCAATAATTAATGATCCTAAACTTCTTATCCTAGACGAACCATTTAGTGGCCTAGACCCAATTAATGTTCAACTATTTATGGATGTTATCATGGACTTAAAAAAGAAAGGTACTTCAATAATTTTTTCATCACATCGTATGGAACATGTTGAACTATTCTGTGAAAAACTAGTTATCTTAGTCCATGGTAAACCCGTCTTACAAGGATACCTTAAAGATATCAAAAAACAATATCGTAAGAAAAACATCCATATCATAGGAGATGTCGACATAAAATCCTTAGAACAAATTGATGGCGTCTTAAAAGTAACTTCTAACCCTGAA
>ULXL01014489.1_pt1 | contig 12578 bp, 9 predicted proteins | sample 1961241 | NCBI WGS metagenome assembly ULXL01 (sample SAMEA4835837, study PRJEB28245) | human gut metagenome | biome: gut microbiome; material: fecal sample | place: Denmark | collected 2008
CCGCGAGACCGCGAACATGGTGTCCTTCATGGCCGACGTCATCGGCATCCGCGATGATATGTTCATCGGCGAGGGCCACAAGTATCAGAAGACCTTCATGGACGCCGTGAAGGAGGGCTACCGCGACGGTATTCTGGAGCAGCAGCCCACTCTGGTGAACCTGCAGTGCGACGTGGATCACCCCACTCAGTGCATGGCCGATATGCTGCACGTCATCCACTACTTCGGCGGCGTGGAGAACCTGAAGGGCAAGAAGGTCGCCATGACCTGGGCCTATTCTCCCTCCTACGGCAAGCCCCTGTCCGTGCCCCAGGGCGTGATCGGCCTGTTCACCCGCTTCGGCATGGACGTGACCCTGGCCCATCCCGAGGGCTATGACGTGATGCCCGAGGTGGAAGAGGTCGCCCGCAAGAACTGCGAGAAGTACGGCTCCAAGTTCCACAAGACCAACAGCATGGCCGAGGCCTTCAAGGATGCCGATATCGTGTATCCCAAGAGCTGGGCTTCCTATGCCGCTATGGAAGAGCGCACCAAGCTGTACGCCGCCGGCGACAAGGAGGGCATTGACGCACTGGAGAAGCGCCTGCTGGCCCAGAACGCCCAGCACAAGGATTGGGCCTGCACCGAAGAGATGATGAAGCTCACCAAGGACGGCAAGGCCCTGTACCTGCATTGCCTGCCCGCCGACATCACCGGTCTGAGCTGCGCCGAGGGCGAGGTGGACAACTCCGTGTTCGACCGCTACATCGTGCCTCTGTACAAGCAGGCCTCCTACAAGCCCTATATCATCGCCGCCATGATCTTCATGGCCCAGGTGAAGGATCCCGTCAAGGCCCTGATGGAGCTGGACGAGACCAAGGACACCCGCAAGAAGTTCTAAATAATCGACCCGATAGCGGGAGGGGCTCCCCCTCCCGCTATTTTCTGTCCCCTGCCGCATTTTTGTGTAAATGTTGTGGGTGATAGATATTGTGTACTGTATACAATCTGTGTTATACTATCTAAGCACCGTCTCCTCCTCGCCCCGAAAACGCCCTTTCCCCCTGCGCTTCAGAGCGGGCACACGGAGACGAAAAAACGAAAACAGTGAGGTAGAGCATTATGTCTAAGAGAATCGTTATCGCGCTGGGCGGCAACGCACTGGGCAATACCGCCGCTGAGCAGCTCCAACTGGTCACCGAGACCGCCAAGTCCATCGTGGACCTGATCGCTGCAGGCAATGAAGTCGTGGTCGCCCACGGCAACGGCCCCCAGGTGGGTATGATCAATCTGGGCCTGTCCACCGCTGCCGAGGCCAAGGCCATCAAGGCCGATATGCCCTTCCCTGAGTGCGGCGCCATGTCCGAGGGCTACATCGGCTATCACCTACAGCAGGCCATCGGCAATGAGCTGGCCAGCCGCGGCATGGAGAAGCCCGTGGCTACCATCGTGACCCAGACCGTGGTGTCCAAGGACGACCCCGCCTTCCAGACCCCCACCAAGCCCGTGGGCGCTTTTTATGACAAGGAGACGGCGGACCGCATCGCCGCCGAGAAGGGTTACACCATGGTAGAGGACGCCGGCCGCGGCTATCGCCAGGTCGTTCCCTCCCCCAAGCCCTTTGATATCGTGGAAAAGGCCAGCATCAAGGCGCTGGTAGAGGCCGGTCACGTGGTCATCGCCGTGGGCGGCGGCGGCATCCCCGTTATCCGCGAGGGCAGCAAGCTCTCCGGCACCCCTGCCGTCATCGACAAGGACTTCGGCAGCGAGCTGCTGGCCGAGCTGCTGGACGCCGATATGCTCATCATCCTGACTGCCGTGGAGAAGGTGGCCATCAACTACAACAAGCCCGATCAGAAGGGGCTGGACGATCTGACCCCCGCCGAAGCCTACAAGTACATGGAGGAGAACCAGTTTGCCAAGGGCTCCATGCTGCCCAAGGTCCAGGCCGCGGTGAAGTTCGCCGAGTCCAAGGCCGGCCGTACCGCCCTTATCACCCTGCTCGAAAAGGCCAAGGACGGTATCGAGGGCAAGACCGGCACCCGTATTCATCAGTAACGCGCTTATCCCTGCCATATGGAACGGGTATTTCGGAACGGGAAATTTCTATCAAATGCCGCATACTGCACAAGATTTACAAAGATTTTTTGTGCGTCAGAAATAAATTTTGCCGTAATTCACATTTTCTGTTGAAATCGGCGGTGAAATCCTGTATAATACTCACGTTCTTATGAGTCGCGTGAATACCGGGCCGGACGCCCGTTGTTCAGGCGCGCGCCAAATTTGCCTTACTTTTAAGCGTGCGTCACATATTTTAAGGAGGAAAACAAGAATGAAAAAGTTCCTTGCAATGCTCCTCGCCCTGGTCATGGCTCTGAGCCTGGTGGCCTGCGGTGAGAAGAAGGACGACACTCAGGGCAACGGCGACGGTGATGGCACCGCTGCCAAGGTCAAGGTCGGCTTCATCACCCTGCATGATGAAAACTCCACCTATGACAAGAACTTCATCGATGCCGCCAAGGAAGCCTGCGCCAACCTGGGTCTGGTCGAGAATGAGGATTACTTCATCAAGACCAACGTGGGTGAGACCGAGCAGTGCGCCGATGTCGCCGCTGATCTGGTGGATGCCGGCTGCAACATCATCTTTGCCGACAGCTTCGGTCATGAGCCTTACATGATCGAGGTCGCCAAGGCGAACCCCGAGGTGCAGTTCTGCCACAGCACCGGTACCCTCGCTCACACCGAGAATCTGGCCAACTACCACAACGCCTTCGCCTCCATCTATGAGGGCCGCTATCTGGCCGGTATCGCTGCCGGTATGAAGCTGAACGCGATGATCGAGGCCGGCGACATCAAGGCTGAAGAGGCCAAGATGGGCTATGTGGGTGCTTTCACCTACGCCGAAGTGGTTTCCGGTTACACCTCCTTCTATCTGGGTGCCAAGTCCGTCTGCCCCACCGTCACCATGGACGTGACCTTCACCGGCAGCTGGTACGATGAGACTCTGGAGAAGGAAGGCGCAGTGAAGCTGATCCAGGGCGGCTGCAAGCTGATCAGCCAGCACGCTGACTCTCTGGGTGCTCCTACCGCCTGCGAGAAAGCCGGTGTGCCCAACGTTTCCTACAACGGCTCCACCGTGAGTACCTGCCCCAACACCTACATCATCTCCTCCCGCATCAACTGGGCTCCCTACTATGAGATGTGCATCAAGGCTGTCATGGACGGCACCGAGATCCCCGCTGACTGGACCGGCACTCTGGCCACCAACTCCGTGGTTCTGTCCGACCTGAACACCGCCGTGGCCGCCGAAGGCACTGCCGAGGCCATTGCCGCTGCTACCGAGAAGCTGGAGAAGGGCGAGCTCCACGTGTTCGATTGCTCCACCTTCACCACCAAGGTCGATGACAAGGTGAACACCTTCAAGGCCGACTACCTGAAGCTCGATGAGGCCGGTCACATCACCTCCTACATGGCTGATGTCGATACCGATCAGGCCTATACCGGTGACACCGAGGTCGTGCACGACGGTTACTTCTCCGAGTCCGAGTTCCGTTCTGCTCCTTACTTCGATCTGCAGATCGATGGCATCAACCTGCTGGATACCAAGATGTAATGTAAATTCCGTAAGGAATAGCATATTGCACCACAACGAGGTGGGCTGCACAGGCAGCCCACCTCTTGCTTTTTCCCTCCTACACGCGGCTTTGACGATTTACACAAAGAGAATGACTCTTTCTTGTGTAACCTCACATTCTTTGTATATACCTGACAAATTTTTTGCTGATTTTGATTTACAACGCTCACCATGTATGGTAGAATAAGTCGTATGGAATTTATCCCCGGCGTATTCGAGGTGTTGCAGCCATCTGCGCCGAAAGAAAGGATGACAGCCTTGGAAAAGAAATGCGCGATCAGAATGGAGAACATCACCAAGCGGTTCGGCAGCAAGGTCATCGCAAACAAAGATGTAAACCTTGAACTGTACGAAGGCGAGATCCTGTCCCTGCTGGGCGAGAACGGCAGCGGCAAGACCACGCTGATGAATATGCTCTCCGGCATCTATTTCCCCGACGAGGGGCAGATCTACGTCCACGACAAGCCTGTGACCATCGCATCTCCCAAGGATGCCTTCGATCTGGGTATCGGCATGATCCACCAGCACTTCAAGCTGGTCGATCTGTTCACCGCCACCGAGAATATCATCCTCGGCCTGGAGGGCAAGCTTGACCTGAACAATGCACGTCAAAAGGTCAAGGACATCTGTGATAAGTACGGCTTTGATATCGACCCGGACATGAAGATCTATGATATGTCTGTTTCCCAGAAGCAGACCGTGGAGATCGTCAAGGTGCTGTACCGCGGCGCGGACATCCTGATCCTGGATGAGCCCACCGCCGTGCTGACCCCGCAGGAGACGGACAAGCTGTTCGCCGTCATGCGCAACATGAAGGCCGACGGCAAGTCCCTCATCATCATCACCCACAAGCTCCACGAGGTACTGGACGTATCCGACCGGGTGGCCGTGCTCCGCAAGGGCGAATACATAGGAGACGTGCTGACCAAGGACGCCGACCAGCAGTCCCTGACCGATATGATGGTGGGCCACAGCGTGTCGTTGAATATCAACCGCCCCACCCCCGTGAATGTGGAGCCCCGGCTGAAAATTGAGGGGCTGACCGTGTTCGACGAACTGGGCGTCAAGCGTTTGGACAACGTGAGCTTTACTGTTAACGCCGGCGAGGTGCTGGGCGTAGCGGGTATCGCCGGTTCCGGCCAGCGTGAACTGCTGGAGTCCATCGCGGGCCTGTATCCCGTCAGCTCCGGCACCGTGACCTATATCTCCCCGGAGACCAACGAGGAGAAAAATCTGGTGGGCATGGATCCCATGGACATCCGCAAGAGCGGCGTGGCCATGAGCTTTGTCCCCGAGGATCGTCTGGGCATGGGTCTGGTAGGCTCCATGGGCATGACCGGCAACATGATGCTCCGCTCCTGGCGCAAGGGTGCCAGCATTTTCCTGGACCGCAAAAATCCTGAGGCTCTGGCACAGCGCATCTGGCAGGAGCTGGAGGTGGTCACGCCCAGCACCAACTTCCCCGTCCGCCGTATGTCCGGCGGTAACGTGCAGAAGGTCCTGGTGGGCCGCGAGATCGCCCAGCAGCCTTCCGTGCTGATGACCGCCTACGCTGTCCGTGGTCTGGACATCAATACATCTTACACCATTTACAACCTGCTGACCGAGCAGAAGATGAAGGGCGTCGCCGTCGTGTATGTAGGCGAGGACCTGGACGTGCTGCTGGAACTGTGTGACCGCATCGTGGTGCTGTGCGGCGGTCAGGTCTCCGGCGTGGTGGACGGCCGCAAAACCAACAAGCTGGAAGTGGGTGCGCTGATGACCCGCGTGGAAGGAGGCAAGGCAGATGAATAAAAAAGGTTCGCTCTTTCATATTTCCAAGCGCGATGCGCTGCCTCTGCCCAAGGCACTGCTGATCCGCGGCGGTATCCTGCTGCTGGCACTGGTGTTCTGCGGACTGATCACCACCCTGCTGACCGGTCAGGACCCCATCGCCGTCTATGGCACGATCCTCAAGGGTGCCTTCGGCACCTCCCGTAAAATCTGGGTCACCGGGCAGAATGTTGCCGTCTTGCTGGGTATCTCCTTAGCGGTAACGCCCGCATTCAAGATGCGCTTCTGGAACATCGGCGCCGAGGGGCAGACCCTGATCGGCTGTCTGGCCACCACCACCTGCATGATCCTGCTGGGCGGCAAGGTCTCCAATTTCCTGCTGATCGTCATCTCTCTGGCGGCCGCGCTGCTGGCCGGCGCCGTATGGGGCTTCCTGCCCGCCTTCTTCAAGGCCAGATGGAACACCAACGAGACGCTGTTCACCCTGATGATGAACTACATCGCCATGCAGCTGGCCTCCTACTTTATCATCATATGGGAGGTGCCCAAAGGCGCCGGTAAGATCGGCATCATCAACCAGGCTTCCGAGGCCGGCTGGCTGCCCCGCATCGGCGGACAGGCACAGCTGCTCCCCATTCTGGTGGTCGCCCTGCTGACCGGCATGATGTATATCTATCTCACATACAGCAAGCACGGTTATGAGATCGCCGTCGTTGGCGAGAGCCAGCGCACCGCCAGCTATGCCGGTATCAAGGTGGATCGCGTGATCATCCGCACCATGGTACTCTCCGGCGCGATCTGCGGCCTGATGGGATATATCCTGACCGCCGGAATCAGCCACACCCTGACCACCACCATCGTGGACAGCCGCGGCTTTACCGCCGTCATGGTGTCCTGGATGTCCAAGTTCAACCCCTTCATCATGATCGCCGCCTCCCTGCTGCTGGTGACCATGGATCGCGGTGCCGGCGAGATCTCCACCGCCTTCAGCCTGAACCAGTCCTTCGCGGATATTCTGACCGGTATCATTCTGTTCTTCATCATTGCTACCGAGTTCTTCATCACCTACAAGGTCACTCTGCGCAAGAGCAGCAAAAAGGAGGCGTAACGGATGGGCTTCGACTTTGTATCCTTCTTCCCCCGCGCGGTCATGCAGGGTATCCCCCTGCTGTTCGGCAGCACCGGCGAGATCCTCACGGAGAAGTCCGGTAACCTGAACCTGGGTATTCCCGGCATCATGTACGTGGGCGGCATCAGCGGCGTTATCGGCTCGTTCTTCTATGAACAGGCCGCTGGCGGGCAGCTGAACGGCTTTCTGGCCATCATGATCCCCATTCTGTGCTCCCTGCTGGGCTCCCTGCTGATGGGTCTGCTCTACTGCTTCCTGACCGTCACCCTGCGCGCCAACCAGAACGTCACCGGTCTGGCTATGACCACCTTCGGCGTGGGCGTAGGCAACTTCTTCGGTGGCTCCCTCATCAAGCTGACCAACAGTGAGGTTCCCTCCATCGCCCTGGCCAACACCAGTCTGTACTTCAAGACCACGTTGCCCGGCGCCGACAGCACCGGCTGGTTCGGAGAGCTGTTCCTGTCCTACGGCTTTTTGGCCTATGTGGCCATCATCATCGCCCTGGGCGCGTCCTACTTCCTGAACCACACCCGTCCCGGCCTGCACCTGCGCGCCGTGGGCGAGAGCGCCTCTACCGCCGACGCCGCCGGCATCAACGTGACCAAGTACAAGTACCTGGCCACCTGCATCGGCTCCATGATCGCGGGCCTGGGCGGACTGTACTACGTCATGGACTACGCCAACGGCGTGTGGTCCAACAACGCCTTCGGTGACCGCGGCTGGCTGGCCATCGCGCTGGTCATCTTCACCATCTGGCGTCCCAATGTCAGTATTCTGGCCTCCATCCTGTTTGGTGGTCTGTACATTCTGAACATCTATCTGCCCACCGGCGCACAGATGGCTGTCAAGGAGCTGTACAAGATGCTGCCCTACGTCATCACTCTGATCGTGCTGATCATCGTGTCCCTGCGTAAAAAGCGGGAGGATCAGCCCCCTGCGTCCCTCGGTCTCTCCTACTTCCGCGAGGAACGCTGACCTGATAATGAAAAGAGTAGGCCGCTTTGCGGCCTGCTCTTTTTTCCTACCCATCTATCACCATAAGGAGGAATTACCGTGTCCACCCTGCTCATTAAGAAAATTCACCAGTTGGTCACCTGCGACGACGAAGACCGCGTCCTGCAAAACGCGGATATCTACTGCGAGGACGGCTTCATCAAGTCCATCGGCACGGCGCTGGACGTCACCGCCGATGAGGTCATCGACGGCAGCCATATGCTGTGCTACCCCGGTCTGGTCAACACCCACCACCACCTGTACCAGGTGTTCTCCCGGAACCTACCACAGGTACAGAATATGGAGCTGTTCGACTGGCTAAAGACCCTGTATGAGATCTGGAAAAACCTGGACGAGGATGTGATCCGGCTGTCCAGCCTGACCGGCATGGGCGAGCTGATGAAGCATGGCTGCACCACCTGCTTTGACCACCACTATGTGTTCCCCTCCCATAGCGGTGACCTGCTGGGCGCACAGCGCAGCGCCGCACGGGAGCTGGGCATTCGCCTCTACATGAGCCGCGGCAGCATGGACCTGAGCGTCAAGGACGGCGGTCTGCCGCCGGACAGTGTGGTGCAGACGGTGGACGAGATCATGGCAGACAGCGTCCGCTGTATCGAGAAATACCACGATGACAGCTACGGCGCCATGTGCCGTGTGGCACTGGCCCCCTGCTCTCCTTTCTCCGTGTCGGCGGAGCTGCTGCGTCAGAGCGCTATCCTGGCCCGACAGTACCACGTTCGGCTGCACACCCACCTGTGCGAGACGAAGGACGAGGAGAACTTCATGCTGCAGCGTGAGGGCATCCGGCCTTTGGAATACATGGCGCGGCTGGGCTGGCTGGGCGACGATGTGTGGTTTGCCCACGGCATACACTTCAACGACGAGGAGCTGCGGCTGCTGGCCCGGACAGGTACCGGCGTGGCGCACTGCCCCATCAGCAACATGAAGCTCGCCAGCGGCGTGGCCCGCATCCCGGAAATGCTGGCCCTGGGTGTGCCGGTAGGACTGGCGGTGGACGGCAGCGCCAGCAACGACGGCTCAAGCCTGCTGGAGGAACTGCGGGTAGCCTTCTTGCTGCACCGGCTGCACGCCAGCCGTCAGGCTCCCACCGGCTATGACATCCTCAAAATGGCCACCCGGGGCAGTGCGCGGCTGCTGGGCCGGGACGACATCGGGCAGCTGTCCGTGGGCAAGTGCGCCGATCTGTTCATGATCGACAGCCGCCGGCTGGAGCTGGTAGGCTGCGACCAGGACGCCGGCTCTGTGCTGGGTACTGTGGGTGTCCGGGGGCCGGTGGACTACACCGTGGTGCAGGGACGCGTCACCGTGCGGCAGGGGCATCTTGTCACTGTGGATGAGGAACTGGTGGCCCGGGAAGCCAACAACAAGTGCCGGGACTATCTGGCAAACGTATAAGCGCAGCGGGCCATCCGACGGATGGCCCGCTGTTTCGTCCCGGAGCGTCGTTATCCGGCACTTTTCTCCGCGATAGTCAATGTTAACGAACTGTTAAAAATGCGTCCACTTTTATTTACATGAGTTGCTTTTTCTGCTATAATGTTTTTAATAAGGAAAAATCGACCCACTGGAAAGGAAGGCAATGTGAAGAAGTACGTTCCCACTTACGAAGGCACCCTGCGTAAGCACGCGTTGACCGTGCCCCACTGTATCAGCAAATGCAGCGGCATCCGCGTATTCGGCCGGCGTATCAAGTCGCTTGTATTCAGCACCGACGTGGCCATCATTAAGAATATCAACGCCGATGCGGTCATCGCCGTATATCCCTTTACGCCCCAGGCAGGCATTACCCAGGCCATTATCGGCGTGTCCGATGTGCCGGTGTTCGTTGGCGTAGGCGGCGGTCTGACCAAGGGCCAGCGTTCGGCCCACATCGCCGCTTTTGCTGAGCACCAGGGCGCCTTCGGCGTGGTGTGCAACACGTTCATTGACGACGATACCATCCGGGCTATCAAGGCCACCGTGGAGGTCCCGGTGGTCTATACGGTGGTGTCGGAAAAAGTGGACCTGGAGAGCAAGCTGGCGGCGGGCATCGATTTTGTGAACGTCTCTGGTGCGGACAGGACGCCCGCCATTGTGGCGGAGATCCGGGCCCGCTATCCGGAGCTGCCCGTTATCGCCACCGGCGGTCCCACGGAGGAGACGATCCTGTCCACCATTGCCGCCGGGGCCAACGCCATCACCTACACACCGCCCAGCAACGGGCAGCTGTTCGCCAAGGATATGCACCGCTACCGGGAGTGGTTCGCCCACATCGACGACCCGGAGGACGAGAACGCCTCAGAGGAAACGTCCGCAGATGATGCGGAATAAATACATAAGGAAAGCCACCCTGACGGGTGGCTTTCCGCTTTTTATATCTTGATCAACTCATACTCCCGGGTGCCGATGCCGATCTTCTCGCCGTGCTCCAGACAGCTGCGCCAGTTGGTGTCCGGGTGCAGGCGCTGAAAGTGGTCATGCACATGGGCCTTGGCGTGCTCATCATCGGCGGCGGAGCCCCGCAGGGGCGTCTGGGCGTTGACGGCGTCCACACAGGCCATATCCAGCGCCACCGGGTCGAAGGAGGCGAACATGCCCACGTTGGGCACGATGGCCATGTCGTTCTCGGGACGGCAGTCGCAGTTGGGGGACACGTCGATGACCAGCGAGATGTGGAAACAGGGGCGGCCGTCCACCACCGCCTTGGTGTACTCGGCAATCTTCCGGTTCAGGTTAATGGTGGTCTCGTCCCAGTTGATCTGCACCGCGTTCTTGGGACAGACGGCAATACAACGGCCGCAGCCCACGCATTTGTCGTGGTCGATATGGGCCTTGCCGTTTTCGATGATGGGCGCGCCGTGGGCGCATATCTTCCGGCACTGGCCGCAGCCGATACAGTGCTTCTGCGCCACATGGGGCTTGCCGGCATTGTGCTGTTCCATCTTACCGGCGCGGCTGCCGCAGCCCATGCCGATATTTTTCAGGCAGCCGCCGAAGCCGGCCTCTTCATGTCCCTTAAAATGAGTCAGAGAGATAAACACATCGGCGTCCATAACGGCGCGGCCGATCTTGGCGTTCTTCACATACTCGCCGCCGACCACGGGAACCTCTACCTCGTCGCTGCCCTTCAGCCCGTCGCCGATGATGATCTGGCAGCCGGTGGTCATGGGGTTGAAGCCGTTGAGCATGGCGCTGTCCATGTGGTCCAGGGCGTTCTTGCGCCCGCCCACATACAGGGTGTTGCAGTCGGTGAGGAACGGCTTACCGCCCCTTTCCTTTACAAAATCCGCCACGGTCCGCGCCCAATTGGGGCGCAGGAACGCCAGGTTTCCCGGCTCACCGAAGTGCAGCTTGATGGCCACGAACTTATCCCGAAAGTCGATATCGCCCATACCGGCGGTCTTCATCAGGCGGGTCAGCTTCTGCTGGAGATTTTCATGCACGTCGGCCCGCAAGTCGGCGAAGTATACCTTGGATACCATAAAAAGCCCTCGCTTTCACGTTTTGTGAAGTTAGTATACCATATTCCCATAAATTCTGCTATACTAATTTCATTCAAGAGCAACAGGAGGTGCCGTCCATGCGTGTTCTGACCCATACCGTCATTGAAGCGGAGGCTGGTCAGCCTGTAAAACAGCTGCTGCTGCACCTGTGGGGCATCTCCGGCAGCTTTCTCAGTCGGTTGAAATTCCGGCAGGCCATCACCGTCAATGGTGCGCCCGTCACCGTACGCTTCGTGCCGTGCCCCGGAGATGTGCTGGCGGCGGACATATCCGATCTGCCGGGAGAACACCCACACATCCGGCCGGTGGACTTCCCTCTGGATATCCTGTACGAGGATGAGGACCTGCTGCTTATCAACAAGCCCGCCGGCATTGCCGTGCATCCGGCGGCGCTGACAGAGGAAACAGCCACCATTGCCGGCGCTGCGGCACACTATCTGCATAGTGAGAGCTTCCATGCGGTGAACCGGCTGGACCGCGGCACTACCGGCGTTATGGCCGTGGCAAAGACCGGCTTCATCCATGCCCGATGTATGGCCATGCTGCACACGGACGATTTCCGGCGGGAGTACCGGGCCGTGTGCGAGGGCATCCCCTCCCCGGCAGAGGGCGACATTGATCTGCCCATAGGACGCGCTGAGAGCTCGCTGCTGAAGCGGCAGGCCGACCCCCTGGGTCAACCCGCCCACACCCACTACGAGGTGCTGGCGGCCTCTCATGGCCGTGCGCTGCTGCGCCTGACGCCTACCACCGGACGCACGCATCAGCTGCGGGTCCACATGGCCGCCATCGGCCACCCGCTGACCGGTGACTGGCTCTACGGCACAGAGGACCGGGCCCTGATCGCCCGCCCGGCGCTGCACAGCTATCACCTGCGGATGATGCATCCCCTCACCGGCACAACCATCGATGCGACCGCGCCCCTGCCGGAGGATATACAGCGACTGTTGAAGGAGGAACGTCTATGAATTTTCGCCTGTTAACCGCAAAGGAATACCCCCGCTGGTATCACGACCAGCTATCCGAGGCTTTTGTCCCGCAGGAACGCAAGCCTCTGCCCGATATTCTCCGTCTGCTGGAGGAAGGACGTTACGAGGTATGGGGACTGTTTGACGAAGATGAGCTGCTGAGTTACGCCGCCCTGTGGAAAAATGCGACAATACCACTGGTACTGCTGGACTATCTGGGAACCACACGCGCTCGTCGTAATGAAGGGCTGGGCAGTGATATGCTTTCGCGGCTGGAGCAGCAGGGACGGCCTCTGGTAGCGGAGGCGGAGTTTCCTGTGCCAGGAGGCAGTGACGTGGAAAACGCACTGCGTCTGCGGCGTATCCAGTTTTATATTCGCAATGGGTTCACTCCCGCCTATATCATGTCCACCTGCGGCATGGTCTGGCAGGCGCTGCTGTGTGGCACTGTCGAACCGTTGGAAAATATCATGGCGCAGCACAAGACGTTGTACGGCGACGTGCGGACAGACGTGGTCATTCCCCTACCCGAGGGGCAAACTCCTCAGCCTCCCTACTGGATGATCTAATAAAGCAACGACCGGCTCACGCCGGTC
>ULXL01072038.1_pt1 | contig 12555 bp, 3 predicted proteins | sample 1961241 | NCBI WGS metagenome assembly ULXL01 (sample SAMEA4835837, study PRJEB28245) | human gut metagenome | biome: gut microbiome; material: fecal sample | place: Denmark | collected 2008
GCCGGGGCCATGCTCTATGTGGTGGCCGCCGAGCTGCTGCCCACGCGCGGCGACCCCGGCCCGGGGGCGCTGGCTTTTGCCGCGGGCTTTACCGTAATGATGATCCTGGACGTGGCGCTGGGGTAGGGAGGAGGGTTGACAACGGCCAATTCCTGTAATATAATGTCGCTGACAAGTAAATAAACAGTCTGTTGATCCAATGTCGCCGGCGGCCGTACAGCCCACCACGGGCCAGGCGTCGGCATAGAAGGAAAGGGGTAGCCAAACCCCGCACGACCGGTACTGTGAGCGCAAGGATGCACCGAAGCGGCGAGAGCCGCCGGGACGAAAGTCCGCCATTGTGGGTAAGCCCATGAGAAGGTAGGCTGCAAACGAGGAGGGATGTCTGTCCCCCGCGGCGCGAGCCAGGAGAATTGCATTGTGTAGGACGAATTGCAGCGGGCGCGCTCTCCGTGTGCGGGAATCTTGTACCACCATGTAGATGTACCACGCTGACCTCCTGAACGGGAGGTCGGTGTTTTTTGCGCCGCCTTTTTCGCGGCCGGCCCTTTTGGGCGGGCGGCGGGGGCGGCGGCGTCTTTCCGTGGTGCAGGGGTCGTATCTATTGCGTTCGCTGTCCGGCTTTGCGCCGGGCAGCGTTTCATTTTCGCGGGACAGAGTGCACTCTGTCCTGTTTTTCATGCCCTGCATGAAAAATACTCTCCTTGTCAGGCTGTAGCGCTGCCGTATGCAGCGAAGCGGTGCGGAAAACTCGACTGTCAAGCTGAGGCGCCGTGCGCTTTCCATCTGACCGTGAAACTGTGCAGACGAGTCCCCTTTGTCAAGCTGAGGCGGCCATTGGCCGCGTGCTTTTCCATAAGTGGGGCGGGGATGTTGCCGCATCCCCGCCCACCCCCTCACGTCGACAAAAAATTTACATAAAGGAGAAAGAGACATGAAGAAGAGAGTCATAAGCTGGCTGCTGACCGTCGTGATGGTTGTCAGCCTGCTGCCCACCTCCGTGTTGGCCGACATGCTGGCCGCGGATCAGGAGCAGCAGACCCAGCAGGAACAGATAGCTCCGGTGGACACGGAGAACACCGTCCCTGCCGGGAATGAGGAGACGCAGGAGCAGCAGGAGCCTGCTGAGGAAGTGCCTGTGTCCCGGTCTGCCCGCAGCGGCGGCGCGGACAGTGCGCCGACAGCCATCAACGATGCGGATGGCTTCAAGAATATGGTCGCCGGCGGCAGCTATACGCTGACGAAGGATATCATTGTCACCGAGCCCTATGCCAGCGACTTTTCCGGCACCTTTGACGGCAACGGTCACACCGTGACGCTGGATATCACCGCTTCCACGGCCAATGTCGGCCTGTTCAGCAAACTGGCGGGCGGCGCCGTGGTGAAGAATGTGAAAGTGGATGGTACAGTGTCGGGCACGGAAGGCGTTGCCGGCATTGCAGCCCAAGCCAATGGCGCAACCATTAGTGGCTGTATCAACTGTGCAATAATCTCCGCAACCGGACGATATGTAGGCGGTATCGTTGGAAAACTGCAGGGAGGTACAGTAGAGAATTGCTATAACACAGGTGCCATTTCCAGCAGCAGAAACCGCCCTGCTGTGAATTTGGGTGGTATTGTCGGCTATATTGATGAAAGTGCAACTGTCAAAAATTGCTATAATGTAGGGGAAATTACAGTAACAAACAAGGCAACTAATATGGCTGGCATCGCAGGTTGGTGTGTTGCCTCTACAGTAGAGAATTGTTACTACTTGATGGGAACGGCCACTGCGGGTGCCAATGGCAATGAACAAACCGCAGATCCCAAATCCGCCGAGGAGATGAAATCCCCCGCGTTTGCAGCCCTGTTGGGGGATGGCTTCATGGTCAAGAGCGGGGACTACCCCGCGCTGAAATGGGAGACCCCCACCGCGGCGGTACGCTTTACCATTGCTCCCGCGAATGCCACGCTCGAAATCAACGGCGGCACTTATACCGGCTCCACCACCGTGGCGCTGCCTGCCGCCGATACACCGTATTCCTATACCGTGTCCTGCCCCGGCTACACGCAGCAGACCGGCAGCGTGACCGTGACCGATAAGGACAACCCCGTGGCTGATCCTGCCAATGTTACTGTTACGCTGGCGGAGGATGCTGCACAGTGGGTCACCGTGACCTTCACCGTGACTCCGGAGAATGCCACGCTCACCCTCAAGGACGGCGAGACGCAGGTTGCGCCCACCGAGGGAACGACCTATCAGATGCTGAAGGGTCACGCCTATACTTACACCGCCGAGACGACCGAGGAGGGCTATGAGCCCGCCTCCGGCACCGTGACTCCCAACGAGAACAGCACCCAAACCGTGGCGCTGAAAAAGGTGCAGAGCATTGCGGTGACCAAGGCTCCCACAAAGACGGAGTACTACAAGGGCGATGCCGAACTTGACCTGACCGGCATGGTCCTCACGGTGAACTATGATGGCACCAATGAAACCCGCACCATTGAAGGCGACTATGCCGCCGCCGGTGTGACCTGTGAGGGCTTTAGCACCGAAAATCCTACAGATAGCCAAATCGTCACTGTCAAGTACAGGGGCAAAACCGCCACCTTTACCATCAAGGTGAAGGACGCAATGCTCTTTGCTGACTTTTTCACGGGACTCAATGGCATTGCCACAGCGCAAAACAGCACCTCCTACAAATTTGAGCCGGTGCTGCTGGATGGCGGTTATGTCCTGAAATCCACCAATGAAAAGAAGGGCAACACCACCTCCAGTCTGACCCTGACCTTTGCCAAGGCTGCCCAGTTGACCTTTGACTGCAAAACCGACTCCGAAAAAAATTATGATGGCCTGCGCGTAGATATTAACAATCAACAGGGAAACCAATTTGGTTCAACCGGCGGCGGATACAGTGGTGAAAAGCAAGATTGGAAAGAGTTTTCCATCGCTGTAAATGCCGGGGATAAGGTCACCGTAAACTACCGAAAAGATAGCAGCGGGGACAAGGGGCAAGATTGCATTTGGCTGCGCAATTTCCGCGCCGAGGTGCTGCCCACCGTGCGCTTTGATGTCAAGGATGCGGCAGGAACGGCAATTGATGCCACTGTGACGCTGAAAAAGGGCTACACCGGCCTGACAGCGGGTACAGACGGAAGTTATGCCCTGACAGTTGGCGAAAAATACACCTATACGGTGGAAAAGAAAGGCTACGAAAAGGTAACGCAGGAGTTTACCGCCCAAGAGGGGAACAACACCATTACCGTTACCCTTGTCAAGCTGCCGGTCATTACCCTGAAGTTTACCCCCGATGATGCGGCGGTAACACTGAAACAGGGAAACACCACCGTTTACAAGGAGTCTGCGGACAGCGAAAAAGGCAAGAATGTCTATATCGCTGCCAAGAATACCGACTACACCTACACCGTCAGCAAGTTTGGCTATGAGACGGCCACCGGCACGATCAGTGTTGCGACCACCGATGTGAACAAGACCGTCAAGCTGACCGAGTTGGCAAAGCAGACGGTGACCTTCAACATCACCAAGCCGGAGGGCGTGAACGCCGAACCGACCATCACCGTCAAGTCCGGCAGTATCACCGCCTACACGGGCAGCGGCGCGAACTGCACTCTCCCCGCCGGGGACTATACCTACACGGCCAAGTTGGATGGCTGCGATACCTTGTCTGGGAGTTTTGTGGTCAAGGCTGCCAAGACCATAGGCCTGGAGTTCGTCAAGTCGCTGACCTTTAACGATTTCTTTGCCGGCCTGGACGGTATTACCGCCGAGAACGGCACACGATATGGCTTTGAACCGGTACGGGCTGCTGGTGGGAACTATTTGGAGAGCAATAGAAGGAGTTACGGTGCGACTTCCTTGACCCTGACGGCGACAGAGTCCCGCTTGGTGTCCTTCCGGTATCTTGCAAAGGGAAATAAAGCCGAATATTCATGGGAAGACGATTCTGCCTTTACCGTGAAAAAGGGTACTACTCTGCTGACAGCCTACGAGGAGAACGGTTGGAAAACCTTTAGCACGGTGTTGAATAAGGATGAAAAACTCACCTTGTCTTTCAGCGAAAGTGGCAGCAGTTACTATGTCCGGCTCAAGGATTTTGCCGCCGCCGCAGCCCACACCCTCACCCTTAACACTCCCGACGGTGCAACGGTGGTGCTGAAGGACCGTAGCGGCGCGGAGATCACCGGCAAAAACGGCGCATACACCGTTGCCGCCGGTACCTATGCCTACACCGTCAGCAAGTTCGGCTACGAGACCAAGACGGGGAACATCACCGTTAGCGCCGATGTGAACGAGACCATCACGCTGAGCGAACTTGCCACCCGTACCCTGACCTTTGCCGTAACTCCGGCGGACGCCACGGTGACCGTGACCCACCCCGTGGGCGGCACGATCACAGCAGACGAGAACGGCGCATACATCGTCTACGCCGGCGAGACGTATGCCTATACCGTCGCCAAGGCGGACTATATCACGGTCAGCGGCAGCTTTACCGCTGCCAAAAACGACACCATCACGGTAACACTGACCTATGCCGGTGAGGGATGGGACGGCACGACCAAGACCGCGCCCACGCAGGACGAGAGCGGTGTCTACCTGATCGATACCGCCGCGAAGCTGGCCTGGTTTGCCGATGCCGTCCAAAACGGGCAGAGAGATATCAGCGCCAAACTCACCGCCAACATCAACCTCAACGGCAAGACCTGGACGGCCATCGGCACCAGTAGCAATAAGTTCGCCGGCACCCTGGACGGCGATAATTACACCGTTAGTGGACTCGTTACAACCGGCCTTGTGGGGGAACTTGCAGAGGGCGGCGTAGTTGAAAATCTGCGTGTGAATTGCGCGATTGTCAGTACTTCGTCGCTTTTGGGAGGTGTTGCCAATTCCAGTGCAGGAACGATACGGAACTGCATGGTCAGTGGTAGTATCACGTTCTCCAGCGGGGGATATAATGGTGCATCGGCAATCGGCGGCATTGCTGGACGGAATACCGGCAACGGTGTGATTAGTGGTTGCGTTAGTAGGGCTGTCGTCAAGGATGCTTACGATAATAGTACATATGGTACATCCGCATCTTTGGGAGGCATTGCCGGATATGCATACGGTGTTGTCGAGAACTGCTATTTTACCGGTACTCTCGCGGTAAAAAAGACGCAGCCGAATAAGATTATCAATCAAAAACGCGGCGGCCTTGTAGGCGAACTGAACGCTAATGCAGAGCTCAAGGGTTCCTATGTGGCAGGAGAGTTCGCAATAGCAGATGAGAGTAAGTTCGGTGCGGTGGTAGGCAAGGTGAACTCCGGCGCCACCATCACCAACTGCGCTTATCTGGACACCGTCGCACCACAGGCCGCGGCGGATGGCACCACCAGCGGTATGACTGCCCGCACCGCGGACTATATGCGCACCCCGGAATTTGCGGCGGAGATGGGGATGCACCTTGACAGCGGCAACAGCAACGGCGGCTTCCCGGTGCTGCCCTGGCAGGGCGGCACCCCCGTGGACAATGCCGACCTCAAGGCCGCTGCCGCCGCCGCCAACGCCTTGGAACTTCGCGGCATGAGCGCCGCCGACGCCGCCAAGAAAGCCAAGGCCGACTGGTACGCCGAGACTGTGCTGAGATTCTATGACCTTACGGACTATAACGATAAGGCCGACCTCTGTGAGAAATACGGCATCGAAGAGCCCGGCGAAGCGGTCACGGACCTGCACGACTACTTCCTGAACGCCCTGCAAAAGCACTTCTATAAGGAACTGGGGCTCGATGCCGAGAATGCAGACCTTCTGAAGGCCGATGCCACCGGCGTCTATCAGCTCCGCGGCCTTACCCCGGTGAGCAGCGACCCGGAGGAGGAAGAGGAGATCGCGCAGACCTATACCGGCTTCCTGACCCTGCCCGCGAGCGTCACCGTTCCCGTGGAGGGCAGTGGAGAGAAGACCGTTTCCCTCGCATGGACGGCGGATAACGCTCTGGTGAACACCGCCACCGGCGCGCTCACCGCGCCTGCGGCGGATAAGGTCACGGTGACCCTCACCGCCACTCTCCAAAGCGGCGCTGCCACGAAGACCAAGACCTTCACGCTGTGCCTCTGGTCCGAGAATGCGGAAAAGGTGCAGACGCTGGAGGATATTGCCGTCGAGTTCACGCGCAAGAATACCGCCGTGCAGCCCCTGCAAGGCGTGGGGCTCTATGATGAAACCAACATCACTCAAGCCTTCCGCCGCCTGCTGGCAGAGCAGGGCTATGCGGATGTGGCGGACAACTCCGAGATCACCTATGTCAACGGTAGCGCCAAGGCCAACGGCTTTGACGGTACCAAGGTACAGTACATTGCCGACAACGGCGACATTATCTACTTCACCGGCGACGGCACCGCCCGCCAGACCGTGCAGTACACGGGGTTGAAGTTCAACATCACCTATGCCGGGGTCACCAAGGAGATCACCCTCCGTGCCACCGTGGGGCGCAGCGCCGACGCGGTGCAGAAACTGCTGGAGAGCGCCGCCGGGTCCCTGAATTGGGAACTCATCCGCGGCGAGAACACCAACGGGGCCACCCAAAGCGAGGTGGCGGGCTGGACGCTCTACACCGTGAACGACCGCATCACCTCCAACCTCACGCTTCCCTCCAGCATTGCGGGGCGCTATGATGTGAAGGTGCAGTGGGGCACCCGGAACACCGAGTGGCTCTACATCACCAACGGCACCAACGGCACCGGCGTGGGCACCGTCAACCGCCCCCTGCAGCCCGCAGACGGCACGGCGCTGCCCGAGAAGGCCGGCAAGTTCCGGCTGATCGCCCGCGTGACCTATGACGCCTTCGATGACTACACGCTGGCGCACATCACCGGCGACAACGGCGTGGAGGTCTATGCCGATGTGCTCTTTGACGCCACCGTTGCGCCCTTCGACAGCAGCGTGACCAGCGAGATGCAAAACGCTCTGGCGGAGAAGTATCAGGGGCTCCTGCGCGACTTTGTGGACAAGACAAAGCCCGTGGACACGACTGCCGTCGGCGACGATATGCAGATGCCCAGACCCGCTCTTCTGGAGAAAGCGGGCATCATGACCGACAGTTATAACCAGAAGGTCACGATGGTGAGCCTCACCCCGGATGTGCTGGACTTCAACGGCTATCACGCCATGGTCTACCGCCCACTGCCCGGTGAGAAGCGGGTGGAGGCGAAGTATGTGGTGATCATCACCACCCGCAGCTCCGGCCTTCTGCTGGCGCGGCAGGAGTTCAGCTTCACCATTCAGCCTTTTACCCAGCAGGAGTTGGATGGCGCTGCCGACTTTATGACCGAGGCGCTGACCGGGGATGTCTACTGGGACGGTATCAAGAACAAGAATACGGATAAGACCAAGGTCACCTCCGACCTGTACCCCTTCGCAGAGATCTGCAAAAACGAGGACGGCACGCTGAAATACGTCCGCGGCACGGTGAATATGACCTTCGACGGCATCGAGGCCGACGATATCCCCGGCTGGCTCGATACGGAGAAGTACCGCTGCTTCCGATCCTCCCGACCCTCCGTCATCGAGAATGAGCTGCTGCGTGTACACCAGCCGGAGTACAATACGACAGTTACGCTGGACAGCGTCCTGACCTACACCAAGTACGCCCAGTATTGGGAAAAGTTCGGCATCAACGGCACCGAGGAGAGCAAGGAACGCTACAAGAACTTTGCCCAATTCTACAAGCAGCCCATCCAGATCGACCTGACGGTGCCCGGTACCACGGGGCAGAATGACCCCAACGAAAATCAGACCCTCACCGTGAAGGTCAAGGTGGACGGCTACAACAAGAACGGCCATACTTTCACGGGAATCTCCGGCTTTACCTTCACCGGCAAGGCCAACGAGGATCCCACCGCTTGGGACGCTGTGAAGGCGTGCCTTGACAGTGCCAAGTACACCTATACCGGCAGCGGCGCCTACATCAAGAGCATCACCGATGCGGCGGGCCACACCCTCAAGGAGAAGGGCGACGGCAAGTCCTCCGGCTGGATGTTCGGCCTCACCTTACAGGGCGGCACCGAGACGCTGCCCAAGACCACGCTGGACAATACCTATCTCAAAGACGGCGACACCCTGCGCCTGTTCTTTACCGACACCTATATCCCGCTGGATCCGACGGATCCCGCCGTGCCCGGTGCGGAAGTGCCCGGCTTCGATGAGGCGTATGCCGGCGCCAAGGCGTATATCCAAAGTGCGGTGAGCGCCCCGGTCGTCAGCTATCTCTTCGGCGAATGGGCGGTACTGGGACAGGCTCGCGCCAAGGTGCCCCTGTCCGAGGCATATATCGCGGCCTATTATGAGAAGGTCGTGGCCTATGTGCAGAAGAATATGGGCGCGGACGGCGTTCTTGTCGATCCCGAGAGCCGTAACCCCACCGTCACCGACAACGAGCGTATCATTCTGGCCCTTACCGCCATCGGCAAGGACCCCGCCAACGTGGGCGGCGAAAACCTGCTGAAGGCGCTGCAGAACAAGGATATCATGCAGGTCACCGATACCAGTAACACGGATATCAACGGCCTCGTCATGGGTCTGCTGGCGCTCAACAGCCGCAATTACACCTCCGACACCTCCTGGCTGGTGCAGGCTGTTCTTGCACAGCAGAACGAAGACGGCAGCTGGAGAGCCAGCGCCGACACAAAACCCGTCGGCGACGTGGACATGACCGCCATGGCGCTGCAGGCGCTGGCGCCCTACTATAAGGACGGCGGCAATGAAACCGTGAACACGGCCGTGGAGAAAGCCCTCAACTGGCTCTCCGGCAAGTATCGAAGCGGCTACGACTCCTCCGAGAGCTGCGCGCAGGTGGTCATCGCCCTTTCCGCCCTGAATTTGGATGCCAACACGGACGCGCGCTTTACCAAGACCGTGGAGGGGAAGACCCTGAGCGTGCTGGGGAACCTCCTGCAGTACCGCGTGGCGGAGAACGGCGGCTTTAAGCATCAGTTCGCAGACAAGGCCGTCAACGAGATGGCCACGGAGCAGGCGCTTTGCGCCATGGCCGCCTATGCGCGCTTTACCGAGAAGGCCAACGCCCTCTACGATATGACCGACGCCGCCTGCGCCCATCGCTTCGGCGATTGGCAGGTAGTCTCCCCGGCCACCTGCACGGCGGACGGCTCCCGCCAGCGCGTCTGCACGCGCTGCGGCGCGGTGGAGGTTCAGACGCTTCCTGCCGCAGGCCACAAGTTCGGTGAGTGGACGACCACCAAGGAACCCACCTGCACCGAGACCGGCACGGAGAAGCGTACCTGCTCCGTCTGCTCCAAGGAGGAGACCCGCGTCATCGCTGCGTTGGGCCACACCCCCGGCACGAAGGTGTCTGTGGACAAAAATGACCATTGGAATATCTGCGAAGTCTGCCATCAGCCGGTGAACAAGACCGAACATACCTATGTAAACGGCATCCAGTGCGTCTGCGGCGTCCGTAAGGGCGCGGAAGGCGACGCGGATACCACCATAAAGCGTGTGGTGGTGTCCGACGAGATCACGTTTGTGCTGGAAGACAATGACAAGCTAAATACGCCGGACAAGGTCAAAGCCGAGCTGCAGCTGCAGATCACATTGAAAAACAGCAAGAGCAATAAGGACAACACCGTTTTCATGGATGTGTCGCTGCTCGTATTCGAGAGCAACGAGTGGCGTCCTGCCACCAAGGAGGACCTGACAGCCGGCAAGATCACAGTTTTGCTGCCCTACCCGGAGGCCGTGGCCGCCAAGTACGGCCAGTATAACTTCACCGTGGCGCACATGGTCGCCATGGAGGACTGCGGCCTGGATGTGGGCACCGTGGAATTCCCCGCTGTCACCAAAACCGCCAGCGGCCTGCTGGTGACGCTGACCGGCCTGTCTCCTGTGGCCATCAGCTGGACGGAGTCCACCAACCACTATTACTACAACCCCGCAACGACGCCGGACAAGACCGACTCTGCCAATACGGCGGACGACAGTCAGATGGTGCTGTGGCTGGGCAGCGCGGCCCTGGCGGCGGCAGCCGTTGTGGTGCTGACCCGGAAGAAGCGCGCATCCAAGTAACAACAGAAAAGCCAACGCAGGGGCGCGAAAGCGCCTCTGCGTATGGCGCTTTTATGAGGAATGAGAGATATGAAGAAAAACCACCGATTTTGGCTGTTGGCGCTGGCGCTGTCCCTGCTGCTGACCTGCGCCGCCTGCGGAAAAAAGACCGTATCGTACGCCCCCGGCAACATTCCCACGGCAAAGCAGGAGCAGACCACGGACACCAGGAAGGGCGACACAGCTGAAACGGGCACCACCAAGGCTGACGGCAAGCAGGACGCGGCAAAGACTGAGGATAAGACCGCGGACGATAAGAAGCCTGACAAGCAGAAGTCGGCTGATGATGCCAAAAAGGCCGAGGAGGACGCCAAAAAGCAGGAGGAAGCCAAGCGCCTGGAGGAGCAGAAGCGGCTGGAAGAAGAGAAGAAACAGCAGGAACAGGAGCAGCCTTCTGCGCCGGACCCGGACCCTGCGCCTGCACCTGACCCTGCGCCGGCGGCATCCGTATCGCTGTACATCTCCTGCGCCACGGTGCTCAATAATATGGACAAGTGCTCCGACGGCGTGAAGGGCCTTATCCCCGCCGACGGCGTGATCCTGTCCGCCACGGTGACCATCACCGAGGGGGAGTCTGTCATGTCCGTACTGAAGCGGGCCTGCGGTGACGCGGGTATCCCGGTGAGCTCCAGCGGCAACTATGTCAGGGGCATCAACGGCCTGTTCGAAAAGAACGTAGGCAGGAGCTCCGGCTGGATGTACTGCGTGGGGGGAACCTTCCCCAGCTATGGCGCGGACAGCTATACGCTCTCCGGCGGCGAGAGTATTCAGTGGCTCTACACCTGTAATATGGGTGCAGACGTGGGCAATACCTACATGGGCTGACAAAAGGGCGGCTTTTGCCGCCCTTTTTCCGCACGCAGGATTGACGTATCCCCTGGCGGCAGGGTATAATCAAAAGGTTAAGACATCATGTATGCAGGAGGTGATCCCATGGACGATACGCTGCGCACTTGCCATCCGGCGGTGAGCTTTGCCTATTTCGCCCTGGTCATCGCCTGCGCGATGCTGCTGATGCACCCGGTGTGCCTGGTTCTGTCGACGCTGGGCGGCGGGTGGTATGTCGCCCGTCTGCTGGGCGGCAAGGGCCTGCGCCGCCACCTGCTGTGGCTGCTGCCTATGGCCCTCCTGGCGGCGGCCCTGAACCCGGCCTTTGTCCACCAGGGCGTCACCATTCTGGCTTATCTGCCCTCCGGCAATCCCCTGACGCTGGAGAGCCTGCTCTACGGTCTGGCCGCCGGCGCCATGCTGGGCGCCGTGGCGCTGTGGTTCGTCTGCGTCACCGATGTCATCACCTCGGACAAGGTGGTGTACCTCTTTGGCCGCGTCATCCCGGCGCTGTCGCTGCTGCTGAGCATGATCCTCCGCTTTGTGCCCCGCTTTGTCCGGCGGCTCCGCGCCGTGGCGCAGGCCCAGCGGCATCTGGGCCGTGATACCCAGACCGGCGCCCCGGCCCGGCGCGTCAGAAGCGCCCTTCGTGTGTTCTCCATCGTTGTCACCTGGAGCCTGGAAAGTGGCCTCATCACCGCCGATAGTATGCGCTGCCGGGGCTATGGCCTGCCGGGGAGGACATCCTTCTCCCTCTACCGCTTTGACCGGCGTGACGGTGCCGTCGCCCTCTGGCTGGCCTTCTGCGGCCTGTATCTGCTGGGCGGCGGTCTGGCCGGCGGCCTGCGCTTTCAGTATTACCCCATGCTGCTCAGCGGCCCCGTCACACCGCTGACGGTCAGCTTTTTCGCCGTTTACGGCCTGCTCTGCTTTACGCCGGTGCTGCTGGATGCCCTGTCCCGGCGCCGCTATCTCGTCCGGAAAGGAGGGACTCCCCATGCCTGAACTGCTGCGTTTGGAGCATTTTGGCTTCACCTACCCCCAGCAGCCCTGCCCCGCGCTGGCGGATGTGTCCCTCACGGTCCGTCAGGGCGAGTTCTGGGTCCTCTGCGGCGCCTCCGGCTGCGGCAAGACCACGCTTCTCCGCCAGCTGAAGCCCGCCCTGCGTCCCCACGGTGCGGCCGAGGGCTGTATCCTCTTCGACGGTCAGCCGCTGGATGACCTGCCGCCCCATCGGCAGGCCGCTGATATCGGCTTCGTCCTTCAGTCCCCGGAGGAGCAGACCGTCACCGACAAGGTCTGGCATGAGCTGGCCTTCGGACTGGAGAGCCTTGGCTGCGACACGCCCTCCATCCGTCGCCGCGTGGCGGAGATGGCCTCCTTCTTCGGCATCCAGGACTGGTTCCATAAGAAAGTGGATGAGCTCTCCGGCGGCCAGAAGCAGCTGCTGGCCCTGGCCTCGGTCATGGTGCTCCAACCCCGTCTGCTGATACTGGACGAGCCCACCAGCCAGCTGGACCCCATTGCCGCCGCCGACTTTTTGCAGACTGTGGGCCGCCTGAACCGCGAGCTGGGCATCACCGTCCTCCTGACGGAGCACCGTCTCGAGGAGACGTTGCCCCTGGCCACCC
>ULXL01060380.1_pt1 | contig 12428 bp, 12 predicted proteins | sample 1961241 | NCBI WGS metagenome assembly ULXL01 (sample SAMEA4835837, study PRJEB28245) | human gut metagenome | biome: gut microbiome; material: fecal sample | place: Denmark | collected 2008
AATAAACCATATTTTTTTTGTATTTCAGCAACTAAATTCGCGGTTACAATATTTCTTGCATGTGTTTTATCTATCCAATTTGCTTTTAAACAATACTTGTTTTGTTTTCCCCAACCAAAATCAACCTTATATTCTTCATCTAAGTCTTTATCACGATAAAACTTAATTGTATAATTTTTCTTTTCATAAAGAACACTAGAATTACCTTGAATTTTTACTTTTGCATAGGCTTCGAATTCATTATCGATTCCCTTATAACGAACAGAGATTTTTCTTTCATCACTTTTTTCATTCATCTCAGCCATATCTCCGTCAAAATAAAATCTAGGTATCTCTGTTGCTCGTGGCTCTTCAGCAAGATCATCAACCACGAAAATATATGTTCCACCAACAAAATTAACAATAATAGTCAAAATAATTATAAACAATAATATCAGTGTTTTCTTCAAGCAAATCACCCAAAAATACTATATCACAAATTTAAAAAAATAATAACTAAAAGTAGTATAAATCATCGATAATACAATATATTTATACTGGTAGGTGATTAATATTAATAAAAAGAAATATTTATCTCTAATTGCTATTTTCCTTTTTGCCTCTTTTGCAACATACTTGTTAATACCTAATGAAAAGTCATTAGAAAAAACTAGTAAATTAACCGCTACTGTTCTTAAAAGTGGCAATGACTCTTTGACAGTTAAGGATGAAGCAAATATTATTTACACATTTTCAGTGGAAAAAGATGTTTTTGCCCCAGGTGATGATGTAATAATTGAATATACTGGTCTATTAAACAAAGCAAAAGAACAGCAAGGTAATAAATTAGTAAATATTACTCCTGTTTCTCAAGATGAGGAAATTGCTCCATATTCAGTAGATAATCTATTTAGTAATTTCAACCTCCTAGCTTCAAACAAATTAAAGGAAATGACCCTCGACGAAAAGATTGGTCAATTATTGTTAGTAAGATATGATGCTGACAAAGTAAAGGAAGTAATAAATAAATATAAAGTTGGTGGCTTTGTTTTTTTTGAACATGATTTTCAGGGGAAAACACCTGATGAAGTTAAGAAAATGATTTCATCAGCCCAAGTTACTTCTAAAATTCCTCTACTAACTGCAGTGGATGAAGAGGGTGGTACTGTTGTAAGAATAAGTAGTAATAAACTTCTTGCAGATGAGCCATTTAAATCTCCACAAGAATTATATAAAGAGGGTGGGTTCGATTTAATAAAGACAGATACACAAAAGAAAAGTCTTTTATTAGAGGAGTTAGGCTTAAACGTCAATCTTGCTCCAGTAGTTGATGTCTCGACCTCAAGTGACGATTATATTTACCATCGAACAATAGGAGAGGATACTGAAACAACTTCTGAATATGCTAAAACAGTTATTGAGGCCAATAAAAAAACGGGAGTATCTTATGTTTTAAAACACTTTCCAGGATATGCTAATAATTCTGATTCTCATGATGGAAAAGTAATAGACAAAAGGGATTTTACCGCAATAGAAGAACAAGATTTACCACCTTTTGCTGCAGGTATAGAAAGTGGCGCCGAGGCAGTGCTAGTAAGTCATATTACTGTAAATAGCATCGACGAAAATAATCCGGCCTCTCTTTCAGCTAGTGTTCACAATCTGCTTCGTAATAATTTAGGTTTTACAGGAGTTATAATAACTGACGATTTAGCTATGGGGGCCACTTCTTCAATAAAAGATGTCTACAAAAAAGCTCTTTTAGCAGGTAATGATATCTTAATGACAACCGACTATGAAAAAGCTTTTAATGAAATAAAAACAGCTGTCGAAGAAGGTGAACTAAGCGAGGAATTTATTGATAGTATTGTTCATAAAATAATTTCTTGGAAATTTCACAAGGGATTAATGTATGAAAAAACAAAATAAAACTTCCAATTAAGGAAGTTTTTTACTTCTATCGTAGTAATTTCAATTTCTAATTAAAATTAAACTCAAAGAATCACAAATAAAATATAAATCAAACAGTCTATATATAATTACGAATTAAATAGCTAACAAAGTGATTTCGGTTGGATAAATAGGTGAACTGTTAAATCTTAAATAAAATTTATAATCTTTCGACATTTCATAAATCATTTTTGGTATTTTCCATAAATCTTCATTCCTGTGATAAACAGAGATAAGCAATTTAGGATGTTCATTTTTTATATGGTTTCTAGCTCCCTCCAATGCTTTCTGCTCAAATCCCTCAATATCTGCCTTAATTAGGGTAATAGAATCTTCAATATCTTTATCAAGCGTAGTTACCTCTATTTTTCCATCATCGTGAGTTTTTAAAGTGTTAGCAGAAACACTTGCCGAATTATTTTCTACATCCATTTTTTCATATCTATCTCCAACTCCTTTTAATCTACACTCAATATTAGGAAAAGGTAAAAGATTTTTTTTGAGTATTTCAAATGTCTCAGGAGTAATCTCATAGCAGTATATTTTTTTATAACAATCTTCCCCATAATTTTTTATATAAGATAAAATACTATCTCCCGTGTAAGCGCCTAAGTCAACAATAACTTCATCATTATTACATTTAATTACATCTAAATCAAAATATTCATCAAATAAACATTCTTTAGTTCTGGCCGTTTCCAAAAAATCATATTGGTACCAATTATTTAAAATTGCATATAGTAACCTTTTGGAACGGTAATCTTCTAAATGTTGATACAACCACACAAAATCATCAATATGTTGATGTAACTCCATAGCCTTTAGCTCTATTTCCTGGTAGACATTATCCTTAATATTTAAATTTCCCCAATAGGAAAATTGATTAAAAAAATTCATACAGCTATTTTTTGTTTCCTCTGGTATAAGTTCAAATTTTGTTCTTATACGGTGATATAATTCCATTTCACTACATGATTTTATTTCTTCTACTATCTTTTTAAAATTTTTATCTATGATATTCATAATCACACTCCTATTTAATTTTTAAAATCAGGAAGCCACAAAGAAAGGTAAGAAAATTAACACCTTTTGTGAGGATCACCAAGAACCTTATTACTTAATAATCATGGTTCTAAAATTAAGTATTAAAATGTCTTCTATTTTGTTAACATCAAATGTCTTGCTTCTTCCCTTAAAATAATATATATGAGAATGTCTAAAAAAATATAATGATAATTATAAAGAATGATTTATATAAATAATACAAAGTTTCTATCCAAACTACTAATGTTTTCTCTTATAAAATGAAAGGTTAAACGAATGCATGTTTTTAATAAAAAACTAAAAACATATTGACTTTTACTATTCTTATTAATATAATGTTAATAACAAAGAAATATTTTTTTGAAATGTGTTATTAATAAAAAGTTGATAACAAAAATAAGAAAGTGATAATTTCAACCAGAAATGATGACGATACTAGAAAATATATAAAAATAGAAAAATTAACTAAAAATTAAATTATAAGAGAATGGAGAATAAAATTATGAAAAAGATTATAAATAAATTTAATTGGTTTGAATGGGGAATGTTACTAACTGTTATAGGGTTTACCATATACTTTTCAATCATAGATAAAGAAAGCTCTATATGGTATTTGCTTATTGATGGAATGGCTGCCATATGTGGAATATTTTGTGTAGTACTATGTGCTAAGGGTAAAAAGAGTCAATATATTTGGGGGTTTTTTAACATACTTGGCTATGTAATAATAGCTTGGATTAATAAGTATTATGGTGAAGTTATGTTAAATGCCCTTTACTATTTACCATCCCAATTTATAGGATATTACCTATGGAATAAACACATGAATAATGAAACAGATACAGCAGAAGGCAAGAAACTTAACATTACCCAAAGTTTTATACTTTTAATATTTATAGGATTAGGTATTTTAGGATATAAGGTTATTTTAGATTTACTAGGTGGAGCTGGAACATTACTGGATAGTGCTTCAACAGTAACTTCAGTAGTAGCAAATGCATTAATGATGTTGCGTTATCGTGAACAATGGTTATTGTGGATTATTATTGATATCATTACTGTTATTATGTGGGTTCTAGTAGGCGATTTAGTAATGGTAACAATGTGGAGCGTTTATTTAATTAATGCATTTTATGGATATCATAATTGGACTAAAATGGCAAAGGAGAAGTAATTATGTATAAAGTTGGAATGTATGGAGGATCTTTTGATCCATTACATATTGGTCATTTACATGACATTATTAGAGCTGCAAGTATGTGTGAAGAATTGTATGTAATGATTAGTTGGTGTGAAGGAAGAGAGTCTACTTCAAAAGAATTAAGATATAGATGGATATATGACAATGTAAGACATCTTAATAATGTAAAAATAATTTTAATTGAGGATAAAGCTGTTAGTAAAGAAGAGTATAATACAGATTATTACTGGGAAAAAGGTGCCAAAGATATTAAAAAATGTATTGGTAAGTCAATTGATGCAGTTTTTTGCGGATCCGATTATTTTGGAACAAATCGCTTTGAAAGTCTTTATGAACCAGAAAGTGAAGTAATTTATTTTGATAGAAGTGAGGTTCCGATTAGTTCTACAAATATTAGATTTGATGTATATAAAAATTGGCAATATCTCCCTCCTGTTTGTAGATCATACTATGCTAAAAAAATACTAGTAGTTGGTGGTGAGAGTACAGGGAAATCAACATTAGTTCAAAATCTTGCGATTGCTTATAATACAAATTTTGTAAGGGAAATTGGCAGAGATACTTGTGATATAGCCGGTGGGGAAGATAAGATGAACAAGTACGATCTATATGAAAATTTAATAAGACAAAAAGCAGAGGAAATAGATGCTTTAAAAAATTGCAATCGGTTACTATTTATAGATACGGATGCCTTAACAACAAAGTTTTATTCAAGATTTTTGTTAGAAGATAAAAAGGAAGTAAAAAAATGTGATGACTTAGCTGATGCTATTACAAGAATAAATGAGTTTGATTTAGTTTTATTTTTAGAGCCAACTGTAAAATTCGTTCAAGATGGAACCAGAAACGAAAAGATTGAAGCTAATCGACTTAAATATAGTAATCAAATAAAAAAACTATTTTATGAACATAAAATAGAATTTGTAAGTTTAGGGGGAGATTATTTAGAGCGATTTAATTTAGCTAAAGAAATAATTAAGGATAAATTTGGAATAGAAACGATCCGGTAATTAATCAATAGGTAAATTAAATTTTATACTTTTTAAAAGTAAAAAAGAAGCCTAAAGGCTCATAAAATACTAACAAAATTACTACTTAAACTTTTTTAAAACTTTATTTTCGCTGTTTTTTGAATATTCCTCTAACCCATGTTCTGTCATTTTATACCATTTAGATTTATTGTCCATGTGGCTATACATTTGATAATCTGTTTGATCTGGTCTATACATCATTTCACCATGCATTATACCAAAACCATCTGCAAAAACAAACCATATTTTATCTGATTCAAAATCACCAACCAGAACTCCACTTGCTTCTATGAAAGATTTGATTTCCCGCTTGCTTATTTTAAAATCTTCAATAACCTTAGAAATCTTGCTATCAATTTCATCTTTATACCTCTTATAAAAAACTCCTTCAGCAACTCGTAATGGCTCAAATTTATTCTTTTCTGCTAAAAGTAACATTGAAAGTAAATTAGCAGGATGTGGATGATAACCACTTTGTCTAAATTCTTCTAATGCATTATCATAAATTTCTAATAAAATATTATCAGTATCATACATAACCTATGCCTCCATCCAGTTTGTATTAATGTTATTACATAAGAATTGGAATATTATTTTAAATATTCGCTTAAATTAATTATAAGGTTATTAATAAGCTCTAGCAAACTTTTGCAAGAATAACAATAATTTATATAAACAAAACAACCATTCAAAAGAACCAATATAGAAAATCTTTTTGACTAGAGAGGGGACTACTGTATGTGTAGAGTGGTCTAGTCAAAAAGTCATCCACGCCAAGACAACAAAAAAGCAACATCACTGTTGCTTAAAATTCTAAATGGCAGGGGATGAGAGAATCGAACTCCCAACAGTGGTTTTGGAGATTTGACCCAATATACTATAGACCTACCAATAAATTTCAGTATGTTTTATTATATATAATAATGAAATCTCATATATATAAATTACTCTCTCAGTATAAAGTAAATAAATAGTTTACGCAAGTAGAAATGGCACATTTCTACTTCTTTTTTTGAGTTGGAGCGCGACAAGTCAAAAATCGCGTGCTTCGCCGGTAAGTGTAGTTTCTAAAATAGTCGTTAATTTTTACTAAAAGTATATAAATCGTAATTAAAATCAAAACAAAAGAATCGCAAGGGGTGTGGGGAAAGCGATTCTTTTATTTTATATTGTGTACACTAAAACAATATTATATAATAAAGAAAAAAGGAGACTTTATGACCAAAGTATTAACATTTAAAATCTGGATAGAAGGACTTGAAAATAAAATTTGTAGAACATTAGAAATAACAGATTCAAAAACTGTTGCAGATCTAGCATACACAATTTTATCAACTTTTGATTCTTTAGCATACCATCAATATAATATAAAACATAAGAATAATAGATATGATTGTATGATAAGCGCTGAATATTATGAATGTAGAGATGTATTAATAGATGCAACCGCAACAAAATTAAATACAATCAATTTTGATGAAGATAATAAAATGATTATGGAATATGATTATGGTTCAACCACTACTTTTATAATAGAGTACCAAAATTCAAGAGATTTAGAAAAAGGTGCAGGTAGGCACTATCCATATATTGTTGCTGGAGCGGGTAGAGGAATGATTGATGATATAAGTAGTTATGAGCTAAAATCTATAGTTGAAGATATTGATAAAAAGGGAGAATCAAATCATTATTTTACACCAGGATATGAAAGAGCGATAAAATATGATTATAGAGATTTTGATTTAAAAGGTGCTAATATTTTATTAAAAGGAATAGTGGAAGCAATAAAATATAAATATGAGCAGATTGATGATTAATAAAAAATATATAGATAAAATATTGAATTGGTATATAAAAAATGTTATATTAAATGCGGAAAAAGCAAGTGATTCCCACTATTAAGAGGAACTGAAAAAAGAAGCAATTCCGGCTTTGATAGGAACTTAAAAAAGCGGTGATTCCAGCCATTAAATGTGAACTTAAAAAACAAACTAGAGAGCATACTCTAGTTTTTCTTTTGAAAAAATCAATAATGAATAGTGTTATAGAATGAAAAAAATCTAAATACACACAAAAAAAGCAACATGACAGTTGCTTAAAATTCTAAATCTCACTATTTTAAAGACAATTTCCAAATTTTTTGTTATCTAATTATTTCTATAATAAATTAAGTTGTTCTAAAATACAAATAACTAGTTTTGTTTATCAAGCTCTTCAATAGAATAGGTATTATATCCTTCATAATGATAACTAACATCAATACCTTTCATATATACAAGTCTGTCATTAATATTGCTAGTTAGAGCTGATTCTAATAATAATCTTATTTCTGTATCTCTAATAGGACTTCTTTCCATTGCTAGTAGATAATCTTCTTTATTAATTTTGCTCCAATCAATAACTTTATTAATTTCTTTTTTTAGTATCATATCTAACCATATACGAGTACTTCTTCCATTTCCTTCACGAAAAGGATGAGCAATATTCATTTCTACATATTTTCTGATTATTTCTTCAAATGTAGATTGAGGCATTTCATTTATTTTTGATAAAATTTCTTCTAAATATAGAGAAGAGGCAAACCTAAAACTTCCTTTGGAAATATTATCTTTTCTAATTTTACCAGCAAAATAATAAATATCGTTAAATAAAAACTCGTGTATTTTTGATAAACCATTAAAAGTACCAACTTCAAATTCATTAATTTTCTTTGTATCAAATAACTCTAATGCTTTTAACTTTGTAATTCTTTCTTCTTCTTTTGCTAGTTCTACTTCGTTAGTAATACCTAATTTATTTTCTAACATTTAATCACCCCACTAACCAATATTATTATACCATAAATCTATGTTTTTTTCTACTTATAGACAAGTTTTAAAGATAAAAATTATACCAAGATTTAAAAGTCCTAGTACTGCTACTTTTCCAAAATATGAAAGTTCTATGTTAATTGAAAGTAGTGGATTATTAGGTAGTAAGAAAGAAATCGAAACTTATATTGATAGTCAAAATAGTTATGGTGCTATTGTTAGGACAAAAGTTAAAATTAAACTTGATGATGATTATAACTTTGTATCAGTAAAAACAAAAGATATCATCAGCCTAGTATGGACACCATTTTTCTATAACTAGACTAAAAATATGTAAACGAACTTTACAACGAAAAAAGCCTTTATTTATTTAGAATACTAGGCTTTTTTCGTTGTAATTTTAATGATTTGTCAGTTCGTTTAGAACAGAAACAGATTGTTAGTAAGTCGCATCAATATCATCTATTTCAAATTGATATTTAAAATTAACCAATTAACTATATTAAATGATAATTCAACAGTAGATTTATCTATATCTAATGTTTTTTCTCTTAACTCTTTTCCCGGATGAATAAAATTTCTAAACTGCTTCATTCCATCCATAAATTTTTTTGGTGTATTTTGGATTAAATGTTCCTTGTCGCAAACTTCAAGCATTTCAGTAATATCCATTTCTATAACTTTCTTTTCCTTTTGTTTAGGACCTACTTTGTACTTACTTACTTTTTGCTTATCTAAAATATATAATAACAGTAATTCTATTATTGTACCACTCATAAGTATAGTTGTTTTTTGCTGATTTGATAAATAATTAAAAACTAACTCATTATAATCTCTTATAAATATATCCTTTATCTTTTTTTTCTTTATAGAATTTAATTTTGATAAAATTTTAAGATATTCAATACTTAATAAATTATCCATAGTAAAACCGTTTAAATTGTCAGTAAAAGAAGAAATCAATTCATTTTCTTTTTCCATTTCATTAATTCTTTTTTCAATACTAAAATTTTTTTTGTATACACTAGCATTAGTATCATAATTATGGTTTTTATTTCTAAAAATATAACCTTTATCAACAAATTGTTTCAGCACGTCATTTGCTTTTTCTTCATTACATTTTAAAACTATAGGCAATTTTTTATATGGGCAAATAATATTCCCAGTATCATCAGCCTCTTCATAAAATAGTTTAATTCGATTTATTATCCATATATTTTCCAATTGAAGATATTCTAAAGATTTCTCTTCTACTTCTTTTTCTTTTTTTCTTTGTTCAATTAATTCTTTACTTCTCAATATATTATTTGCCGAAACTTTACTAGGCGATAAACTTTCTGATTTTTCATAATAGTCTAAAGCCTTTTCAAAATCCCCCTCATTTTCATAAATAACACCCAAATTATTTAATACTGCATCACTATTAGGATGTGCTTCCAAATATTCTTCATATATTTCTTTAGCCTTACTATCTTTTCCCTGTTCCTTTAAAGCAAATGCTAATTCAAATCCAAAGTTTAAGTACTTAAGTTTTTTATAATCTATATTTTCCGCAATTTTAACAATAGAACTATAATTCTTTCTATTGTGTAAAGAAAATATTAAATTTTCAATTAAATTTTGATATTCATTACAATTAAAATCATATATTCTAACATTAGTAGTTACATAATTTACAACATAATCTAACTCACTATCATTAAAATTATCAAAGCAAATGCTTTCAATACCAACATAATTTATTCCACGAATATATGCGTCAAAGTATTTTTTGTTATTTCCCAATTTTTCGTTAATATTTATTAAATTAGAATATAAGGACTTATCATTATTATTTTTTAATTCTTCCTCAATCAGTTTTTGTGTTTGCCTTAAATCTTGTTTAGTAAAATCTTCTTCCCACACTAATTTTTGAAACGCACTAATTAATTTAATTTTGCGTTTATAAATCTCATTATCAAACTTGCCTTCTAATCTATTTAAAATAGTATAAAATATATTATCAATGGTAAAAAAGGAATGATTGCCATCAGTGAAATTTACAATTTCTAAAAATGGATTTTCATATTGTGAAATATAATTTAATTGTTCTAATAATTTTGTTGCAATAACATTATCTTCTTTTAAATCTATTTCTATTAATCTTACAATCAATCCTTGTAATGTGTTATTATCAACTACTATAAAAGAATTTATTGCACTTTCATCTATTTCCTTTTTGGCTAAATATGGAATAAGAATTTTCAAAAATTCTAAATCTGTTTTAGGTACTATATTATCAGTTATCTCTAATTCTTTAATAATTAGATAAGCCTTTTCATATTCTTCCTTCTTAAAATAAAAGGCTATCATTCTTATTAATCCACTTAATGACACTTCATTATCTTTTTTTAGTTGTTCAAAATATATTTCCTTATCTCTATCATCTACATAAAATAATAATTGATTTTTTAATCTAGTATTGTCAGGGAAAAATTTTAAACCTTCTTTTATTATTTTTGAACTTTCTATATTGCTTTGAGTATGTTTAGCAACAAATAGGTACATATTAGGATGCTTACTATCTGTATTCATTAACTCTTTAAAGATTATAATAGCATCATCTTTTCTTTTATATTGCTCACTATAACAAATTCCCAATAAAAACCTACTATGTATATCCCTTGTTTTTCTATAATCCTTTAATAACTCCTTTTCTAATGCATCGTATTCTTTTTTTGATAATCGTTTGAAAAATTCTTTTTCTTCCATATTTACACACTCCTCTTCAAAGAATTAATATATATTAATTATATCATATTTGAGACTGCAACGGCTTTATTTCAAGTGCTATCGGCAATATTACGATAAAAAAATTAAGAATTTTATTGAATATCATAAACAGTTGTGTTATACTTCTAAGTGTTTAAGCCATTTGGATGGTATAAAACAATTTGTAGGGGATTAGTTAAATGGTATAATAAAATCCAAAACCTCTGATGGGTGTTCGATTAGACAAGCAGGGTATAAAAATAAAAAGACTTGAAGAATCATTTCTTCAGGTCTTTTACTTTTCTAATAATTATTTTATCTTTATAAGTTTCTACTTCGACAAAATTATGAAAATTAAATCCCAGTTTTTGTAACCATTTACCTTTTAATAAAATATATGGTCTATCGGATGAATCTTCATAAACAGATAATTTTCTAATTTTCACGAGAACCACCTGCTTGTCTATTATTTTCTATATTGGTGAATATTGAATGTTCAGCGTGTTTAGTTTTAAGATCTTTTGGAGACATATCCACATATATTTTAGTTGTTTCAATATTTGTATGTCCCAAAAGGTCACGGAGTGAAAAAGGATCACCTCCATTAATTACGAAATGAGTTGCGAAAGTGTGACGAAACTTATGTGGGTTCATTCTAAAATCTTCACCAAAAACTTTCTTAGCTCGACGACTTAAAATACTATAAATCATTTCTGTATTTATACCATGACCCACCATAGGTTCATTAAACTGCATATGAAATTTCACAAAAAGTGGTCCTTTTTCTGCTCCTTTTAAAACTTCACGCCTATAAACATTTAATATTCTCTCAGTTTCTTTTGAATAATAGACCGTGCGAAAGGTATTTGTTTTAGTTGCGTACACATAAATACTTCTGTTTTGAAAATTAATATCTTCCAGTTTGATACGTACAAGTTCACTATTACGAACTCCAGTATCAAGTAAAACTAATACTAAAAGCAAATTTCGTAATTCTGACTTGTAACGTAAATCAAACGAAGTAATCATCTTTCGCACTTGATCTATCGTAAAGTAATCTATCTTTTCTTGTCTTACTTTTTTAGGTTTAATATTATGACCGGGATTGGCAATTAAGTATCCGTCTTTCTCTAAATAATTGAAGAAAGCTCTTAGTGCACGAGCGTGACAATTATAATAACCTGTCTTTTTCTTCGAATATTTACTTTCAATATAATATTTTATTTCATCTTCAGTTAGCGTCTCTAAAGTTTGTACCTTTTTAATCTGCACTAAGAACTTTCGAAATGGACTGAGTTTCTTCTTATAAAAACTCATAGTTTGTTCTGCCAATCCGCGTTCTTCCATATTCCTAAAAAAGTATTTAACCGCATCATCAAAAGTTAGATTACTTTGCGTGGCTTGTTTTGTTTCTCCTTGTCTGAATTGTTGAAAAAAGTTTGTAAGTTCATTGATGGTTTGTTCTGTCATATAAATCCTCCTATACATAAAATATTTTTGTAATTCATATAAACAAAACAACCATTCAAAAGAACCAATATAGAAAATCTTTTTAACTAGAGAGGGGACTAATATATCTGTAGAGTGGTCTAGTCAAAACCTCATCCACGCCAGAACAACAAAAAAAGCAACATCACTGTTGCTTAAAATTCTAAATGGCAG
>ULXL01063160.1_pt1 | contig 12403 bp, 8 predicted proteins | sample 1961241 | NCBI WGS metagenome assembly ULXL01 (sample SAMEA4835837, study PRJEB28245) | human gut metagenome | biome: gut microbiome; material: fecal sample | place: Denmark | collected 2008
CCGGTTATCGTCCGTGAGATGTCCGATGACGAAGCGGTGATTGCTATGGTGGATGCCAACCTACAAAGGGAAACAATCTTGCCCAGCGAAAAAGCGTTCGCTTATAAGATGAAATTAGAAGCGATAAAACATCAGGGTGTAGCTTCTGGACAACTTGTCCAGAAGTGGTCAAGAGATAAAATGGCTGATGAATCATCAGACAGCGGAAGGCAAATCCAACGCTATATTCGCATGACCTACTTAATCCCCGAGCTACTTTCAATGGTAGACGAAAATAAAATTGCTTTCAACCCTGCCGTGGAAATATCTTACCTAGAGCAATCGGAACAACGGGTACTGCTGGACGCTATGGAGCTGAACGACTGCACGCCGTCCCACGCACAAAGCATACGGCTTAAAAAGCTGTCGCAGGAGGGTGTGCTGGACGATCAGATGATTTATACAGTGATGTCGGAGGAAAAGCCGAATCAGCAGGAGCAGATAAAGTTCAAGCGTGAGGATTTGAAAAAATATTTTCCGGCAGGTTATACCGACGAGCAAATGCGCCGGGATATCATCAAGGGATTGGAGCTGTTAAAGAGGCAGAGAGAACGCAACCGTGATGCACGCTGATTCGTATTGATACGAATACGGCAAAACAAATCGCACAGTGGAGAGAACCCCAAACCGATGGTATACTGTTGCTGTCGGTTTGGAGTTCTGTTCTGCAAATTAAAATTATTGGAGGAATTATAAATGGTAGCAGGACACTTATCCGTAAAGAACGGCAATTATTATGCCGTACTCAATTACAAAAACGCCGAGGGCAAACGAAAAACAAAATGGATTTCCTTAGGACTTCCCGAAAAGGGCAACAAGCGCAAAGCCGAAGCCGAGCTTGCAAAGTTGCGGGCGGAATTTGAAGTACCCGAGGAGGTGGGCGATTTAAGCAGCGATATGCTGTTTGCGGATTATCTTCTTGAATGGTTGGAAATCGCCAAAGGACGGCTGGCAATAGCAACATATTCATCTTACTTGGGACTTATCAAAAGCGTTATTGAACCATATTTCCGTAAGAAGAAGCTGACACTCCGTGAGCTTGAAGCAAGGCATTTGCAGATGTTTTATTCCGAACAACTCAAAAAGGTTAAGCCAAACACCGTCATTCATTATCACGCCGTTATTCATTCAGCGCTCAAATATGCGGTCAAGACCGATATGTTATTGCAGAATGTAGCGGACAAGGTTGACCGACCGAAGAAGAATGATTTTCAGCCGGTGTTCCTTTCGGCGGAGGAAATGCAGAAAATGTTTGAAGCGCTCCGAGGAACAAGGCTGGAGCTTCCTGTACTGGTCGCCGCCTTTTACGGCTTTCGCCGTGGCGAGGTGCTGGGATTGAAATGGGACGCTATCGACTTTGAGCGTGGTACGATTTCAATTAAGCGCACGGTGACTTTTACAAAAGCAGACGGTACTTATCGGGAAGTGGAACAACAGTCCGCAAAAACAAAATCCAGTTTGAGAACTTTGCCTTTGGTCGGCAGCTTCCGTGATTATTTTATGCAGGTGAAAAAGGCGCAGGAGCTGAACAAGAAAATCTGCGGTAACTGTTACAACTACGAATACGACGGCTTTGTGTTTGTAGATGAAATGGGCGAACGGATGAAGATGAATTATTTGACATCGGCTTTTCCGAAGTTTCTTGAAAGGCACGGACTGCGCCGTATGCGCTTTCACGATCTTCGGCATAGCTGCGCAAGCTTACTGCTTGCAAACGGCGTACCGCTGAAGCACATTCAGGAGTGGCTCGGGCACAGCGATTTTACCACGACGGCAAATATCTATGCGCACCTTGATTACAGCTCCAAAATTACCTCGGCACAGGCAATGGAAAACGGACTTATTATGCCGGAGAACGGAGATTTTGAAAGCCGTTGGAAAACGGTTTGAAATAATCCGTTTTTCGGAGAAGTGGTCAAAGAAAAAGCCTGTAAACGCGCTTGTTTACAGGCTTTGTGGCGGAGAGTTAGGGATTCGAACCCTAGGTTCCTTGTGGGAACACAGCATTTCGAGTGCTGCACCTTCGACCTCTCGGACAACTCTCCGTGTGTTTATTTCAATCCGCTTTTTTCTTCTCTCAAATTTCGGTCAAAAAATTTTTGGAGAGAAAAGCAGGAGAGAACACTAAAAAATATTCGATTTTTGATTTTGAAAACCCTTATATTTAGGGGTTTTCCGGCGGACGAAACGACCAAGTCGCCGTAAAATTTCGAGTCTAAATCCAAGTTGGTTTTTTCGTGTCCGACGAGGACGAAACCGATATTTTCGTAAACGTGGGAAAGCAAGGTATATCAATGCTTTTCGGACGTTCCGACCAGAAATGACCAGAAAATGATTCGAGCCGACACGGACTCAAATAAAGATTTGTTCTTGCGAATTCCACCTTTTTTCTTGCCTATTTGCAAGAACATATGCAAGAAAAAGCACGCCAAAACACATCATACGGAGCACCCCTTTCGGACCGCAAAAATGAAAGGAGCTTCGTCATGAAATACGATGCAAAAGAATTCAAACAGTACCCGGAGATCATGAACAAGGAGCAGATGCGTATAGCATGCCATATCAGCAAGCGCACAGCGCTCTATCTTCTTCAGTTTGATCTCATCCCCCATACCTGTACTGGCAAGAAAACACGCTGCTACAGCATTAAAAAGAGCGACGTGATTGCCTTTATGAATGACCGCGAGGTCAATCCCGAAAAGTACATAGCACCGGACAACTGGTACAAGTACGGCGAAGTCGATGTGAAAGCTTATAAAATCCGTATTCAACCGCAGCTTGATACGGATAAAAAGAAATGCCGCCGTTTCTACGAAAGTAAGCTTTCTTCTCAGCCGGACGTGGTCGATGTTGCCGACGTTGTAAGATTCACCGGTTATAACCGCCGTACCGTCAGTCAATGGATCAGGCTCGGCAAGCTTCGGGCGCTTGTACTTCCACAGAAGTATATGATTCCGAAATGCTATCTCATCGATTGGCTCTGCTCCGACGAATACAACAGTACGAACCGCAAGACTCGTAAGCATGTTGATATGCTCTGGGAGCTTTCTAAATGGAATGACGGGAGGTGCTGAGGGTGAGGAAGAAAAACAAGGTCTATCTGACGCTTAATCTACCTGAAAGAAGACTTCTCATTCGAGGGCTTCTCTCCTTCCGTAACAAAGTCATAGCAAGAGGAATCGATACGGTGGATATTGATCGACTACTTGAAAAGATAGTATAATTTTGATGAGCTGTCATCCATGTGATGACAGCTTTTCTTTTAGAAATAGACTGAAACATTTTTGTTAACCGTCCAAAAACTGTTGAAAAAATGTTGTATTTATGATATAATTCTGTTAGTGAGTATTATGGAGGGCAAAATATGAGCTTTTCAGATGAAATAATGATTATTCGACAGAAGTCTTTTCTCACTCAGACAGAGTTCGCCGCAAAAATAAATGTTGCATATAATACCGTCAATCGGTGGGAAACCGGGAAATCAAGGCCGAATATGACTGCAATGAAAAACATCAAAGCTTTTTGCAGTGAGCAAGGCATAGATTATTCCAGCTTGGAAAAAGCTTGGATTCAAAGCAAAGTGACGGAAAGGAGTGAAAAGAATGGCTAAGTTTAACGAAGATACCAGAGTTAAAATACCTGCAACCATTCAGTTCCTTCGCCTTGGCTATGATTACCAATCCTTGAAGGATATCGACCTCCATACCGAAACGAGGATCGCAGTAAACCGTTTCAAGCCTGCCATTGAGAAAATCAACGGAAGGTCTTTTTCCGATGAAGAGATTCAGGCAATCATTGCGGACATCCTCTCTGTTATCAAGAACAACGATCTCGGAAAAGCTTTCTATAAATGGCTTATCAATCCTCAGGACAGAGTTAAGCTGATTGATTTTGACTGCATCGAAAACAACAACTTCGCCGTTGTAGATGAGCTGACATTTGGCAAGGAAGGCACCGAAAGCGAAAAGGAAGGGTCTTTCCGTCCTGACATTACCGTTCTTATCAACGGTATTCCTCTTGCTTTCCTTGAGGTTAAGCACCCGAATAACGAAGGCGGTATTCAAGCGGAGTTCAATCGTATGCTGAACAAGCGGCTTGAAAAACCGGAATACAAGAAGTATTTCAATATGCTCCAGCTTGTCACATTCAGCAACAACATGGAATATGAAAGCGAAGATGACTCCGCACTTGCAGAGGACGTGAAGGCCGGTTCGTTCTACACAACACCGAACGGACAGAAAACATCCTTCTCGTTCTTCCGTGAAGAGCAACCGAAAACCACCGGCTTTATTGATATCTCTACAGATAAAATCAAGGCCATTCTGAAGGATAATCATTACAGTCCGATGGAGGCAGACACACCTGAGTTCCATACAAATCTCGATATGAACTCTCCGTGCAATCGTTTTGTTACGTCCTTTTTCCAGCAGGAGCGAATCCTATACTTCTTGCATTACGGACTGACCTATGTTAATGGAACAGTCCCCGAAAAACACGTTATGCGTTATCCGCAGTTCTTCGCATCCAAGGCCCTTGTTAAACGCCTTGATAACGGAGGCAAGTCGGGTATCATTTGGCATACTCAGGGTTCAGGCAAGACAGCTCTTGCGGCAATGTCAACCCGTATTCTTCGTGATTACTACGCCGAAAAAGGCATCACGGCACGTTTCTATTATGTTGTGGACCGACTCGATCTGCTTACTCAGGTCAGCGGAGAAATGGCAAAGCGCGGTCTGAACGTCATCAATGTAGACAGCAAGTCTGAGTTTGAAAAAGAGCTGAACAAGCCGGTTTCGGATCATATTTCTGCAAACACCGACGGAGAGATTACCGTTGTCAACATTCAGAAGTTCGACGAGGAAATGCCCGCAGCTAAGAATGACTACGGTGCAAAGATCCAGCGTGTCATCTTCGTTGACGAGGCCCACCGAAGCTACAAGGCCGATGGTGAGTTCTTCAAGAACCTGATGCTGGTCGATGTGGATGCTGTCTACGTCGCCCTGACCGGCACGCCTCTTCTTTCCAAGAAGGAACGTTCCAACCTCAAGTTCGGTGATTATATCCACAAGTATTTCTACGACAAGTCCATTGCCGATGGATACACGCTCCGCATCAAGAAGGAGTCCATCGAGACTACCGCACGTAGTGAGATCAAGAAGAACCTTGACCTTGAGAATCCCACTGCGGCAAAGTCAGATATCTACGAATCGGAAGATTATATTCAGGCACTGTGCAAGTTCATAGACAAGGACTTCCGCTATTTCCGTTTGACGAACGGAGACGATTCCATCGGTGGGATGATTGTCTGTGCATCCAATCCTCAGGCAAAGAAAATCAAACGCTGGTTTGACGAGCACTCCGACCTGACTGCCGGTCTCGTTATCAGCGACGAAGAGATTCCGACTGCGGCAAATAAGGCAACGCAGATTGCCTTCAAGGAGACCTTGCAGCCTGATATCCTTGTCGTTCATCAGATGCTGACCACTGGTTATGACGTAAACCGCTTGAAGAAGATGTATCTGCTCCGCAACGCAAAAGAGCACACCCTTCTTCAGACAATCAGCCGTGTCAACCGTCCCTATAAGAGTCCTGCCGGTAAAACCTATCAGTACGGTTATATCGTAGACTTCGTTGATATCGAGGAAGAATATGACCGTACCATTGAAATGTATCTCAAGGAAATTGAGAACGATTTCGGCGAAGAGAACGAAGGCAAGGGTGCTCTGACCGGCCTTATCGTAGGCCCGGACGATATCAATGCCAAGTTCAAGAAGTATTTCTCCGAGCTTGACGGAATGATTGATACAGCAAATCTCGAGCGTTTCAGCAAGCAGCTTACGTTCATGAACAAGGATGCTCTGTTGACCATCCGCAGACTGCTCAACGGTATCAAGACGTGCCACACGGAGTTCAAGCTTTCCCGTGCCGAAGAATACGCTGCACAGATCGATATTGAGCATATCAAGAAACTGCTGAAGGCAGTCCAGGCACGCATCGACTTTGTGAACCTCAGTTCTAACCCGACAACGCTGCTCTCCATCATCACCAACAAGGAAGTCGTGGATATCCTCTATGAGTTCCTCAAAGTAAAGATTGAGATTCTCGATCTGAGCAAGCTTGCCGAAGCAATGAAAGACTTCGTAGATACCGAAGAATATAAGACGATGACCGACCTTGTTCTCAAGGTGCAGGACGAGATCAAGCGCAACCGAAATCACAATCAGATTGCTATGGTCAAGCTTGATGAGATGCTCCAAAAGCTCTTTGAACTGCTGGACATCACGAATCTCGAAGGTATCAACGACGAGCTGCGTGCTATCCTTGAAGAAGCACGTCGCATCAACGAGGAAAACGAGCGTATTTCCGCAAGATACAACGGCAGCTATGCCTTTGTCAAAACCTACACCGATGCAATCGAGGTCCATCCGGAATACGACAAGGAAGATATCGCATCCATGCTTGATATCGTCTTTGCGGCAGTTCAGGAGATCCAGTCCGCAAACATCCTGATTCTTCAGGGCAGAGACAATTTCATTTCCAGTGTCAGCAACAAGACCATTACCAAGCTGATAAAGGAAAAGCTGTACGGTAAGCTGAAGCTCAAAGAATGGTACAACACTGTTCTTGCCGAGACCTACGCTAACCTCAAAATATTCTGATAGGAGTTACGATAATGGATATTCACGAGCTTGAATCAAAAATACACAGTATGGTCGATGACCTTCAGGGCCTTTGCTCTACCGTCGGCCTCAGCAACACAGCGAATGAGGAAGTTGTCGTAACCAGTGTGTTCCTCTATAAGTTCCTCAACGATAAGTTCATGTACAACCTCAGCAAGTTCTCCGAAGAGATCGACGTACCGGTTGAGAGCATCCTGAAGAACGAGGACGATATGCTGGATGCGTTCTATGAGTACAACTCAAAGGACGTTGCCTTCTCCTATGAGGATACCATCCAGTATCTGATCAATCATCTTGAGCAGCAGGACTTTTACAAGCAGTTCGACGATGCTCTTGTCCGCATCTCCAAGAACGTCAAGAACGAGGCGTTTGCCGTTGAGACTGCCGACGGAGAGAAAACCGATCTGTTCGAGCCGCTGACCGTGATGGTCGAGTCCGCACAGCGCAACAACTTTGCAAAGGCCATCTTCGGTATCATTGCCAAAGACAAGTTTGATTTTTCAGAGGCCTTCGGCGGCAGCTTTGACTTCTATTCCGCAATCTTCGAATACCTCATCAAGAACTACAATGTTGCAAGCGGCACTTATGCGGAGTATTTCACTCCTCAGACGGTCAGCTCCATCATTGCAAAAATCCTTGTAGGTATGAGTGATACCATCGAAGCTGCGGAGATCTATGACCCGGCAGCCGGTTCCGGATCTCTTATTCTGCACCTTGCCCATGAGCTTGGTCAGGAAGGCGGCATGAACCGTGCCATTGTCTACACGCAGGATATCTCCAAGAAATCCACCCGATTCCTTCGTCTGAATATGATGCTGAACGGCAAGAGCGAATCACTTGGTAACATCATCCGTGGTGATACGCTTGAAAGTCCTGCCCATTTCAACGTGGAGCATGAACCCGATTCCGGAGTGAAAAAGTTTGACTATATTACGACTAATCCTCCGTTCAAGACCGATTTTTCCGCTACGAGAGACCGTATCGAGCAAAAATGGCAGGATACCAGTCGTTTCTTCGCCGGTGTACCGAAGATTCCCAATGCCAAGAAGGAATCCATGGCCATCTATCTGCTGTTCATCCAGCACGTTCTGTACTCTCTCAAAGAGGACGGCAAGGCCGCCATCGTTGTCCCGACGGGATTCCTCACCGCAAAGTCGGGTATTGAGTTCGCAATCCGTGAGAAGATGGTAAAGGATCATATGCTCAAGGGTGTTATCTCCATGCCTTCCAACATCTTTGCGAACACCGGAACGAACGTGTCCGTAATCTTCCTTGACAAAGCAAATACGGCAGAGGATGTCATCCTGATTGATGCCTCCAAACTTGGCGAAAAGGTCAAGGAAGGCAAGAACCAAAAGACCGTCCTCCGTGATGCTGAAGTTCAACGCATCATTGATGCTTTCATTCAGCGCAACGTGGAGGATGATTTCTCCGTTATCGTCGGATACGATAAGCTCGAAGAAAAAGGCTATTCTTTCTCGGCCGGTCAGTATTTCGAGGTCAAGATTGAGTATGTGGATATTACTGCCGAAGAATTCGAAGCAAAGATGAACGCATACAAGGAGAGTTTGACTGAAAAGTTCAACAAGGGTCATGCGCTGGAAGAAAGCATCATGGAGCAAATCGGAGGTCTGTTCTATGAATGAAATGAAAAATGCTCCTCTTGTTCCAATCACAGATGTCCTCTCATTCATTGTTGACAACAGGGGGAAAACTGTTCCAACTGCGGAAAGTGGGTTCCCGCTTATTGCCACGAATTGTGTTCACAATGAGAGACTATATCCGGTATTTGAAAATATCCGATATGTGAGCGAGTATACGTTGCATAACTGGTTTCGAGCGGAACTAAAGGCAAATGATATTTTGTTCGTAAACAAAGGCACGCCCGGAAGATGCTGTCTTGTCCCTGATCCCGTTTCATTTTGCGCTGCACAAGATATGATAGGACTGAGATGCGACGAGCAAAAGGTATATTATCGTTATTTGTTAATGGTATTACGATCAACAACCACTCAAAAGTTTATTAGTAATTACCATGTTGGAATTGCCATCCCTCATTTCAAAAAAGAAGATTTATCAAAGCTTTTGATTCCATTACCATCCATGGAATATCAAAAACGTATCGGAGATTTGTATTTTGACATATGCGAAAAAGAGGAGCACAACAACTCCATCTGTGCTGATCTTGAAGCCATGGCAAAACTACTCTACGACTACTGGTTCGTTCAGTTTGATTTCCCCGATGAAAACGGCAAGCCTTATAAGTCCAGCGGTGGCAAGATGGTATGGAATGAAGAATTGAAAAGAGAGATTCCGGAAGGGTGGGAAGCCGGTACTTTTGGAGATTGCATTGCCTCGATTAACACCGGTCTGAATCCTCGTGACAATTTTAAGTTGAATACTGGTGGAACGATCCGCTACCTAACGGTAAAAAATCTTACCAAAGAAGGAACAGTAGATTTTTCAAGTTGTGATTGTATCGATGAAGAAGCTCGTGCAATCGTTCATAGGCGTTCCGATATTCGAATCGGTGATATTCTGTTTGCAAGTATTGCGCCGTTGGGAAGATGTTATGTAATAAAAGAAGATCCGAAAACTTGGGATATTAATGAATCTGTTTTTTCAATCAGACCGAATTACAAAATTGCAACGTCAAATTTCTTGTATATGACCTTTATGAGCGATTCGTTTGTTAAGAAAGCGGAAGGCAGCTCAACAGGCAGCGTGTTCAAGGGTATACGGATTTCGGAACTGCAGGATCTGAAAACTATCATTCCAAAGAAAGCTGTTCTTGATAAGTTTGACGATGTGGTCGAAAAACTTTTTGCGGCTAAATCCAATGCTTTCAATGAAAATATGGACCTTGCATCTCTCCGCGATTTTCTACTCCCGATGCTGATGAACGGTCAGGTCAAGGTTTGCAATATGGAGTGATTGATATGATAGTAAAAAGCAAAGCAGATGCTGCCATCTTAAACTATCAGACCAACCTTGCCGGTAGTACCCGATGGGGACTTGCCAATCAAACTCTATATGACCTTTGCGGGCAATATCCTAATCATACAGATGCAGACGAGATTGTAGCGAAACTGTGGTTGATTGGCAGAAGTTATGCGGCAGCTATTGAACGAAGAAAGAACGCAGAAGGATATATCGGAGACTTTTACTACGATACGGTTGCTCCGGTAATGATTTCAGCAGGACAAGATTTGGATTCCAAGATTGCATTGCTAAATTCATCAAAAAGCATTGATGATCTGCTTGACACTCACGCCTACCTTATGCGAATCTTTAATTCGTTGACAGGAATGGACAAGAGATCCCTTGCATCAAAATATCTCCATTTCCATTGCCCTGAAGCCGTGTTCATTTATGACAGCGTGGCAAGCACTGCTCTGCGAAAGATGGTAAAAAAACCGAAGAACATCGGCGTATATCTTACTGGCAATCGTGATGCGGAGTATGTAGATTTCTGCCTGAGAGCTATTGAACTACGCCAGTATATTGCTACTCAACATGGTTTGAACCTGACAGTTAGAGAACTTGATACACTGCTACTTAACGCCTGAGTAAAAGCACAAAGGATGTAACCACAACTATGATTTTCGCAGTATTAGCGGTAATAGCAATCGTCATCGTCGTTGTTATTGTCGTAAACTATAACGATGACTATGATCATCCCCAAAGTCCCGGCCATAGCAACACTCCCTGGATATTTGAACCCGAAGAAAAACGGGTCGGACGTCAGGGGGAACGCATTGCCACTAATATCATCAAAAGAGTTCTCCGGGAGGATGATTATCTATTTACCAATGTGCCGGTTTCGTATGATGGCAAAAATGCCGAGCTTGACAATGTAGTAGTCAACAAATACGGTGTTTTCATCATTGAAGTCAAATACTATAAGGGCCGACTTTATGGTGCTGAAGATGATTACGAATGGCAAAAGTACAAGGATGACGGATACGGTAACACCTTTGAGAAGAACGTAAAGAATCCCATCAAGCAGGTTAAGCGGCAGACATATATTCTTGCCAAATATCTTGAGTATTACGGTCCGCGAGTATGGGTCGAAGGATACGCCTTCTTGGTTAATGGAAACAGTCCGGTCAGCAGTTCTTATATGCTTGAAAGCCTCGACGATATCGACAAGGCCATTCACACATTTGGAAAAAACCGCTTGAGCGCACAAACCGTAGAATCCATCAAAAGACTTCTATCGAACAACTGAATAGCTGAGATCTATTCCGTAAAATAATATGCTTAACGCGTCAAAAACGTAATTTGGAGAATGTTATGAAAGCATTATTGGATACAAACATAATCATTCATAGAGAAAACACAAAAGCGACCAATTATTCAATTGGCCAACTTTTCCATTGGCTTGACAAAATGCACTATGAAAAAGTTCTTCATCCATACACTGTCAAAGAACTTCGGAAACTTCACAATGACCAAATGCAGGAGCTCTATGACGCGAAACTTGATGCCTATACGCTGTTGCATACCGTTGCGCCGCAAACGGATGAGTTTAAGAGAATTATTGCCGGCAGTGAGAAAACAGAAAACGATGTAATAGACAATCAGCTTTTATGCGAGGTGTATTCCGGACGAGTTGATATTCTTATCACGGAAGACCGAAAAATGCGCAACAAGGCTGAATTGCTTGGAATTGCAGGCAAGGTGTTTTCAATAAACTCGTTTATTACGAAAATGACGGACGAAAACCCGGCTTTGATCGAATATAAGGCACTGTCAGTTAAAAAAACATATTTTGGCAAAGTCAATGTTTCCGACCGCTTCTTTGATTCTTTCAGAAATTCGTATGTTGACTTTGATAAATGGTTTAACGTCAAAAGTAATGAAGAGGCATACATTTGCTATAACGATAAGAATGATATTCTTGGCTTTCTTTATCTGAAGACCGAATATGAGGATGAAAACTACTCTGATATCACACCGGTCTTTTCTCTCAAAAAACGACTCAAGGTCGGTACCTTCAAGGTTGAATCTTCTGGATTCCGTCTTGGAGAGCGGTTTATCAAGATCATTTTTGACAATGCACTTCAGCGGAACGTTGACGAGATATATGTCACTCTGTTTAACGACCGTCAAGAACTATTTGCGTTAAAATCATTACTTGAACGGTGGGGATTCTTCGAATACGGACAAAAACTAACACCGAAAGGTACAGAAACAGTATTAGTTAAAAGACTGAATGAATACGATTGGTCGAAGTCGGTAAAATGGAATTATCCCAATATTCGCTATGATCATAAAAAACTGTTTTTGCCAATTTTTGCGCAATATCACACACGCCTTTTCCCGGATTCAAAGCTTTCCAACGAAGTCGAACTAATAGGAAACGAACCTCAGAAATATGCTTTGCAGAAAGTATATGTTTCATTTTCCTTTGCACGCAACATGCTTCCCGGCGATTTGGTTTTAATATATAGACCGGGGACCATTCAAGGAAGAAAAGGTTGGGAATCAGTAGTAACAACACTGTGTATTGTAGATGACTCCAAGTGTGACTTTTCATCTGAGGAAGAGTATTTGACATACTGCGAGAATAGAACTGTTTTTTCGAAGGACGAATTGCATTCCTTCTGGGTCAAGAAAAACGGAAAACTTCTTGTTATCAAATTGATTCTCGTTAAAGAATTCGAGAAAAAAGTTCCTTT
>ULXL01011789.1_pt1 | contig 12397 bp, 12 predicted proteins | sample 1961241 | NCBI WGS metagenome assembly ULXL01 (sample SAMEA4835837, study PRJEB28245) | human gut metagenome | biome: gut microbiome; material: fecal sample | place: Denmark | collected 2008
GACGGTGGATTTTTGGGCGCTCGTCTGCTATAGTGTAACTGATTGAAAACAAAACAGGACAGGAACAGGCATGGCAAACAGAGAAAAACAGGTTATGACCGCCGAGCTGGCAGAGGGAAAAATCCTGCCGCTCGTATTCAAACTCACCATTCCGGCTGTCATTGCGCAGCTCATTACATTTTTATATAATATCGTCGACAGAATGTACGTCGCGCGGATCGAAGGCTCCGGCATGGACGCGCTGGCCGCGCTTGGGATCGTACTTCCCATCACGCTGATCATGCAGGCATTTGCGAATCTGGTCGGGCTTGGCGGCGCGCCGCGGGCGGGCATCAAGCTCGGCGAGGGAAAGGCGGATGAGGCGAACCGGATCTTTCACACTGCGTTCTGCCTGCTGGTCCTGCTTGGCGTTGTGATCGGCGCAGCGGCGTTCTGCTTTGCGCGGCAGATCGTACTGCTGTTTGGATGCCCGGAAAGTGCGGTGGAGTTCGCCGTTTCCTATCTTAAAATCTATGCCTGCGGCACGATTTTCGTCATGCTGGCGCAGGGACTCAACCCGTTTATTCTGACGCAGGGCTATTCGTGGCTTGCAATGAGCTCGGTGCTGCTGGGCGCGCTTATCAACATCGCGCTCGACCCGCTGTTCATCTTCACCTTCAAAATGGGTGTCCAGGGATCAAGCCTCGCGACGATCCTCTCTCAGCTTTGCTCGTGCATTTGGATCGTCTGCTTTTTCTTCTCCCGGAAAAGCCTGTTCCGCTTTCAGGCAAGCCTGCTGGGCCTGTCGCCGGGGCGCATTTTCAGCATTCTTTCGCTGGGCTTTACGCCGTTCATCATGACGCTGACGGAATGCGCCATCCAGATCGTCTTCAACATCAATCTGAACCGCGCGACCGGCGGCAACAAGGACTATACCGCCGCGTTGACCGTCATGCTGAGCGCGCTGCAGCTTATTTCCCTGCCCCTGAACGGTCTTGGAAACGGTATGCAGCCGTTCGTGAGCTATAATTACGGAAAGGCAGACTCCGCACGCCTGAAACAGGGGATCAAATATGTGACGATCATCGCGTTTATCTACGTGGTCTGCATCTGGTCCGTCTCGATGGCGTTCCCGGTAGTATACGCAATGCTGTTTTCCGCAAGCGAGGCCGTCACGCAGATCGCCATGCGCTATACGCCGATGTTCCTGATGGGTTCCATCATGTTTTTCGTGCAGATGACGCTGCAAAACGTCAACGTCGGGCTTGGGCAGGCCAAGGAGGCGCTGCTGCTGGCGGTGAACCGGAAGGTCGTCATTCTGATTCCGCTCTGCTTTGTGCTGACGCATTTCCTCGGCTTCAAGGGCGTATACCTGTCGGAGGGCATCGCCGATCTGGTCGCAGGAATCGTGACAGCAATCGTCATTTTTACCAGCTTCCCAAAAATCTTCCGCCGCCGGGAGGAAGAAGTCAAACAGGCCGCGTCGAACTGACGCGGCCTGTTTGATAAGATCAAAAACCGGAAATCAGATGATGTTGTATTCCTTCAGCAGCTTCTCAATGTCGGTGCCCTTGATCTTGCTGAGGGCTTTTTCGAGGGCTACCTTCTGGACGAGGGAAAGCTTCATATCGGTGGGCTTTTTGCCGTCGCGGAGCTGGACGGTGGCGTTCAGCAGGTCGCGCACGTCATACACGCTGCCCCAGACCTCCGGGACGCCGCGGTCGACGTTCAGGAGCGTATAGACAGCCTCCATGCCGGTGCGCATGGAATATTCGGTCGTGAAGATGGTGTCGCGCGGGGTCTCGGCGAACTGGCCGAGGAAGGCGAAGTTCACAGCACCGTCGGGCACGACCTTCGGGCGGTCGCCATAGGCACGCGGCATGAAGAACGCGTCGATATACGGCATCATAACGGGGACGGTGTTGGCGCTGTTCGAGGCCAGCTCTTCGATCTGATCCTCCGGCACGCCGATGTGGTACAGCCACTCCATGCAGATCTCCTTGCCGGTGCACTCGCGCATGGGCTTCTTCACATAATCGCCGGGCTTATCGGTAAACAGCGAATAGACCCAGACAAGGCAGTGATCTTTGGGCTGTGCGCGGAACTGCGGCTGGCGGTTGATCGTCCAGCTCATGAGCCAGCTGGAATCCTTGACGGTGACGATGCCGCCGGTCACAACATGACCGGTGAACGGGTCGCGCTTGCAGATGTTCTTGATATAGGGAATGATCTTCTGATCGAGCGTTTCGACAGTCGCGCTCATCCAGTTCGTCTGCTCGGGGTCATAGCAGAACTTATCAGGATGGCCGAAGGACGGGTCCTGTGCGGCGATCTTGCGCCACATATCCCAGCCGCCGCCGGGTTTGATCTCCGTGTTATAGGGGGCAGGCTCGTTCTGGCTGCCGCGGGAGGAATTTTCGACACAGCCGCCATTGGTAATAAAAACAAGATCGTTTTCTGTCAAATCGATGGCGTCCTCTTTCCCCTCGCGGATGATATCGATACGCTTGGCAAGCTTGCGGGCCGGGGTGCAGTCGAATTCGACGTTCACGACCTGAACGCCATAGTGGAACTGTACGCCGAAGCCCTTGAGATACTCGATCATCGGCAGAATCATGGACTCATACTGATTATATTTCGTGAAGCGCAGCGCCTTGAAGTCGGGCAGACCGCCGATGTGGTGGATATAGCGCTGGATATAGAGCTTCATTTCCAGGGCGCTGTGCCAGTTTTCAAAGGCAAACATCGTGCGCCAATAGAGCCAGAAGTTGGAGTTGAAGACTTCGTCGTCAAAGAAGTCTGTGATGCGCTTGTCCTGCAGGTCTTCATTCGGGGTGAAGAACAGCTTCATGATCTCCATCGCACCCTTGTCGGAAATGTCGAACTTGCCGTCGGTATGCGCGTCCTGACCACGGTTGACGGTTGCGCGGCAGAGGGAATAGTTCGGGTCTTCCTTGTTCAGCCAGTAATACTCGTCGAGAACGCTTGCGCCCTCGGTTTCAATGGACGGGATGGAGTGGAACAGATCCCACATGACCTCGAAATGATTGTCCATCTCGCGGCCACCGCGCATGACATAGCCGACGTTTTCAAACTTATAGCCGTCGCAAGCGCCGCCGGGAATCGAATCCTTTTCCAGAATATGCACGTGTTCGCCCTTCATCTGGCCGTCACGGACAAGATAGCAGGCTGCCGTCAGCGCCGCGAGGCCGCTGCCGACGATATAGGCCGATTTCTGATCGACGCCCTCCGGCTTTTTGGGCCTTGCAAATGCTTCATAGTTACCGCTCGAATAATACATGATTCATACCTCCATAAAAAGTCTGGAAACATTGCTTTATGTTTCCCTTTCGATGGTATGAGCATACTACAGATTCCAAAATTGCGCCATAAGCAGAAAACGCCCTGTGATAAAGTTCTTATCACAGGGCGTTGTTCTGTTCAGTTTTTTATCAAACGCCGGGATTTGATGCAGGCTTGTCCACGCGGAAGCGGTCAAGCGCGGCGGCGACGCTGCCGTGGATCACGCGGTCAAGGCGGTCGATAATCTCCTTCGGGTCGCCCTTCATATCGTGCTTGATCCAGTCGAGCATGAGGCCGACAAAGGCGTATTTGTAGACGTTGGCAATGAACGCTTTGTCCTCCGGGCGGACAGACATACCGGCGGCCTGCTCTTCGACCACGCCTTCAAGCAGATCGTAGGTCAGCTTATAGAGATAAGTTTCAACCTGCTCCCGGCTGACGGAGTGGTAGACGTTCATAATGAAGGGCTTGTTCGCCAGAACGGCCTCGAAGATCTGCTCAAAGCCCTGCTGCCATGTTTCATAGGTCTTCTTTCCTGCCAGCGCCTTCGCCGCGTCCTCCTGACACGACCATTCGACCAGATCATAGATGTCCTTGAAATGATAATAGAACGTCATGCGGTTGATGCCGCAGTCGTCGGCGATATCGCTGATGGTGATTTTATGGAGCGGCTTTTGCAGGAGCAGATTTTTAAGCGACTGCTCCAGCGCGCGTTTGGTCAGATCGGACATAGGTGCCTCCTGTCTCGAACAGCGTTCGGGCGCTTTTCTTCAGATTATCCGCTTTTTGCTGAAATGTCAAGACAGCGGCTTGACAGGCAAGTGTACTATGTGTATAATACAGTCAGAAAGTGTATGACTTGAGTAATACGGTGGTGACGGATATGGTGTCGTTTGAGGCGTTCCGCGCAGTGGATGGGGCGCCGGTGTATCTGCAAATTATCAACTTTATCAAGCGTGGCGCGATCGCAGGGACGATCAGGGACGGCGACGAGCTGCCGTCGCGCCGGGTTCTGTCGGCGCTGCTCGGCATCAACCCGAATACGGTGCAGAAAGCGTTTCACATTTTGGAGGAAGAGCATCTGATGGAATCGCGTACAGGCGCAAAAAGCTGCATGACCCTGCCGCCCGATACGCTGGACGCGCTGCGGCGAGAGGTCTTATCGGACGAGCTGCGTGCAATGGCGCGCACACTGCGGCAGCTGGGAATTTCCAAAGAAGAAGCGCTGCGTCTCATCGAGCAGGCGTGGGAGGAGGAAGCGCAATGAAAAAACAGGTATCCGTATTCGGATTGCATACGCGTGCGGCGCTGAACCGGCTGCTGCTGGCAGCGCTGGGGTTGCTGGCGGTCGAGTTGATCCTTGCCGGGGTGTGTATCGCGCGCGGAACAGCGCTTACGCTGTCCGGCAGCAGCCTGGAAACTGCGCTGCAGCATTCGTTCCGGGCCGGGATTATCGCGCTTCAGGTGCTGCTGGCATCCAGCCTCGGTTCAAACAGCCGGTACAGCTATACGCTGCAGCGGCTGCGGGTATCGGAGCGCTGCGTATTCCTCTGGAGCTGCGTTTGCAATACGCTCTGCTTTGCGGTCTTGTGGTGTGTGCAGATCATGGCAGCTGTGGGCGCGGCATTCTGGAACGCAAAAAGCGCCGTGTATTCGGCTGGCCCGCAGGGCGTGTTTGTGGATTTCTACCGCAGCGGCTTTCTGCATGGGCTTCTGCCGCTGGCAGACGGGTATGTATGGGCGCGCAACGCACTGTTCGTGCTGGCGCTTGGCTGCGTGACCGCGCATATGCAGCTTGGAATGCGCAAAAAGGGCAGCCGCAGCTGGCTGGTCTGCATGGGGCTGACGTTCCTTCTGGTGCTGAACCTGTCAGTCCAATATACGGCGGGCAGAAGCACGGGCATTTTCCATGCGATTACGGCGCTGCTTGTCGGGCTCGGCTTTCTGGGGTTCGGGCTGACGCAGACACATAACGGAAAGGACGGGCTGGCAGATGAAGTGGAGTAAACGTCTTTCACGGTACACGCTGCCCGGAATGGGGCTGAATTGGGACGCTTCGTATTTCGGTCTGCTGTTTCTGGCGATGGTTTTGATCGTACTGTATACGTTTCTGCGGGAATATCAGAACGCGCTGCGCGAACTCTATATTTTTCGCTACGGGACACAGATTCTGCGGCAGGGCGCGGTCATGCCGACTCTGAATACACTCCTGCGGCACAAATTCACCGTCTTCTGGGCCTACGCGGTTTTCTGCGCGCTGCGTGCATTTGCCAACTACTGGTCGTTTTTCACAGAAACGAAGAGCATTTACCTCATGAAGCGTCTGAAGGATCCAAACGAGCTGCGCAGGCGCTGCATTGCGATTCCTGCGGCAGCCTGCGGCGCGGCGCTGGTTCTGTTTTTGCTGCTGTTACTGGTGTTCGTTCTAATTTACCGAACCGGTGTTCCGGCACGCTGTATGCCGCCGGAGGAAACTTTAAATATCTGGGGGGCGTTTTTCTGATGCTGGAAATCAAAAATCTCTGCAAGCGCTACGGCCAGACGCAGGCGCTGGACAATGTGCAGCTTTCTGTCGGGCCGGGCGAGATCGTCGGGCTGTTCGGCGAGAACGGCGCGGGCAAGACGACGCTGATGAAGTGCATTCTGCAGCTGATCTTATATGACGCTGGTGGTATTACGCTGGACGGCAAACTGATCACGCGGCAGAACATTGGCAGGTTTTCCTTCGCCACGTGTGAGCACAGCTTCTTCCCCGCCCTGACCGCCAAAGCCCACCGGGAATTTTATGAGGAGCACTTTGAGACGTTCCTCGGCAGGCGTTTTGAGGGCCTGATGGACTTCTTTCAGCTTCCGATGGACAAGCCCATCCGCAGCTTCTCGACCGGGCAGAAAAACCAGTTTGAGGTCATCATGGCCCTGTCGCAGGGCGCGGATTATATCCTGATGGACGAGCCGTTTGCGGGAAACGATGTTTTCAACCGCGAGGATTTTTATAAGGTTCTGCTTGGCATTCTCGAGCCGCATGAGACGGTGATCCTGTCCACACATCTGATTGAGGAAGTGACGGGCTTTATCGGACGGGCCGTTCTGCTGCACAAGGGCCAAATCGCGGGCGACGTGCAGACAACAGAGCTGGACGAACAGGGCAAAACACTGATGGACTATGTGAAGGAGACGTACAGCTATCAATCTGACCGCGTTTCCAGAGCGCTGACCGAACTGACCGGCAAGGAGGACGAGGATGCGTAAAACGCTGATGATCTTTCTGGCGCTTGTACTGGTGTGCGGCTGCGGCGCGGCATTGGCTGCGCAGGCGGTCAGTGCGCCGCGCGAGGAAATTTTGTTTCAGGAGCACATATTCTCCGGCGACCCGGCTGCGGCCGATGGGCTGACCGTGCAGCTCAAAACCGGTATGCGGTACAAGCTGAACTGGGAGAGCACTGTGCAGTTTTCCGCGCAGGATTACCGCACGGAGACGAGCTTCCGCTTTCTGCCCGCCGGGCAGGCGGAGCAGCCGGAGATGAGCTACCGCGGCGTTGAGATCAATTTTTACCACGACGCGGCCACGACCGGCAGCGACGATGTCTTCGGCTTCTCAACGGCGTATCAGTCCCTGCTGGACACACTTTCGCCTGGCGAGAGCGGCTCCAGGACGATCCGTTTCGCGGACTATTACGACGAGTATCCGTTTGAGTTTTACATCGATCTTCCGGGCGTTAATTATGACCCCCTTGTCAACTGGCAGGACGCCTCAGCGGACAGCGAATGGCTTGGTGAACGTGCACAGGTCGCGCTGGGCTGCTTTTTCCGCATCCCAGTTCTGCAGGATGAATATATCGAGCTTGGTATCGACAAGAATATGGACGGCAGCGGCTCTGCCCGGAGCATCTCCAGTGTCAGAGAGGGCGACCGGTTCTGGATGAACGTAGAAAGCGTTATAACGGACGACACCTGCTTCTTCTGGTTCGGCAACCGGACGGACAAAGACCGGCTGGTCGACACGAGCCGCATTCCGGGCGGCTATGGCGTCTATATGCTCCCCTACGGGCCGCTTGCCCCGGATGCCGAGGCCAGCGCATTTTATGGCGGGAACGAAAACGAGGTCTACACCGACCGGCTAACCTGTTTCTTCCCGGTCGACCCGGAGACGCGCATCGAGCACCTTGGCCTGACGCCGGACAAAACGCGGCTTTTGCTTCATACGGTTGAAAATAATACATATTATGTAACCTTAATCGACTGCAAAACAGGTGACATTCTGCAAAAGCTGGCGGTATCGGATTTTGAGCCGGAAGATAATTATGTAAACATAACCGAAACGGAGGATTTCGTCTGCATCCAGCAGACCCAGGGCCGCATATGCGTGCTGACGCAGGATGTGGACGGACTGTACCAGATTGCGCTGCGTTCCGATTATTTGCCCGATGATCTGTACGCGCCAGTATATGCGACTGTCCGCGCGATGGCCTTTGACGGAAAACGGCTGGCCATAGTCAACAACGACGAGACTGTCCTGGCGAACGATGACAACCGTACAAAAAGCTATCTTGCCGGAACCACCGAGGCACTTATCACGCTGGACGGCGCATACTTTGACAACTGCGGCTTTACACTGACAGTCTTCGATCAAACAGGAGTCGCCTATAGCGGCGCTTATGTCAGCAGCTTGGAAAGCGTCAATTATCTCACAGGCGGGACGCTCAACATGGACCATCTTGTTCTGCCGTACTCTATCACGCTCAGCTGGCAAAACGGCGCAGCGTAATCAATATTTATCTCCCTCTGCCCAATTTGGGCAGAGGTTTTTTTATTTTGGGGCTTGACAAATACAACTCTTTGTGTATAATAATATTAGTAATGATTATTATTTCTATTTTAGGAGGATATCAAATGAAAAACAATTCTAACACACTCGGCCTGCACAATATGAACGGGCTGTCCGCAGACGACAAGCGCACCTGCGCCCTGAATGACATGAACTGCCGCGCCGGTCAGCCGGAGCAGACTGCGTCTTTGCAGGATATGAACGCGGCGAACGAGCAGCCGGACATGGCCTGCAGCATTACGAACATGAACTGCCGCAAGGATTGACGTCCCGCCTCCCCGCCTGTATGCACAAGCGTGCAGGCGGGGCTTGCATATCTGTCTCCTGTTCACGGAAAGCTATGCAAAAAGGAGGTTTTTCCATGAACAAGAAGCAGAAAAAAGAGCCGTTCAGTCTGAAAAACATGAACGGCCTGTCCCACGACGATGCGCGCACCTGTGCGCTGGACGATATGAACTGCCTGAACGGGCAGGAGGAACACCGTTCCTCCCTGCAGGACATGAACGCTACTAGAAGCAGACCGTACCGGAAGTATCACCTGACAGATATGAACGGCGAGGACGGGCGGTAGGTCTCCAATGCGCCAGTTGTAGGGGCCGATGTGGGCATCGGCCCCTACAAAGTCTCGGCGAATCCGTACAACTCGCAAATTCCGACCGCAAAGCTGATTTACCGCAGTTATTCAAACGCAACTGTCTGCAAATTTAGTTGTCCCGTAACAGGCGGCGCGTACCATAGCGCTCGTAAGGTGACTATGTGTGATTGTAACGACTAGAAATTGGTGCCCGCCTGAATAGCACCCGCAGTACGCACCAAACTGTAACTAAGCGCCCCTTTTCTCCCCTGTCTTTTCCGGCAAGGCGGAAAAGACAGGGCCGCCGGAGGCAGGGCCAGCCTCCGAAACGGCCCATGTTTTCTATTCAAACATTCGTAAAATGATAGGAATGCCCCAGGTCGTAGGCCATTTTGTCGCTTTCGGAGATAAAGTCCATAAAGCGGTTCGCGGCAGAGGTCGGCGCGACATCGCGCAGCGTGCACATACAGACCGAGCGCGGCGGGATCTCAAAGTCGGTGCGCAGCGGCAGGATGACGCCCCGTCCAAGGCCGGACTGCGAAAACTCCTCCGTCACGCAGGCCACGCCAAGGCCGATGCGGGCCAGCGAAATGAGCAGATTGTGCGAGCCCAATTCGATCTCCGGCTTGATGTTCACGCCATGCTGCTGAAAAAACTGCTCGACATAGATGCGGGAGCTTGCCTTGCGCTCCAGCAGGATCAGCGGGAATGCCGCGATTTCTTCCATGGAATGTACGTGGTCAAAATCGCAGTCATAATTCGGCGCGGCGACAAAGAGCTGGTGTGTGTCGAAGCAGTGCCGGACGGAATACGCGTCCTTGTCCTTCGGCTCGCTGGCAAACGCGATGTCGACCTGACCGGCGTGCAGATAGTCGAGTACCATCTGGCTCGTACCGTTCAGGATACGGATCTGGATGGCGGGATAGTTCTGGTGGAATGCCTCAAGACGCGAAACCAGATAGGTCTTTGTGACCGTATCGCTTGCACCGATGATCAGCTCACCCGTGAGCAGCTGGCGCGACTGCGCAAGCTTTTCCTCGCCGCACTGGATAAGCCCCAATCCGTGCGAGACATAGTCCAGCAAAAGCTTTCCCTCGCTGGTCAGGACGACGCCGCGCGTGCTGCGCGAAAACAGCCGGACCTGCAGCTGCTCCTCCAGCTGCTTGATGGACTGGCTGACTGCCGACTGGGATATAAACAGGTTCTGCGCCGCAGCGGAGATATTGCCCATGCGGGCGACCTCCTGAAAGACGCGGTAAAGCTCTAATTTAACAGCCATGGTTGCCTCCTGCCATTACTTATATTTATAGCGCTAATAGCAATGATTAAAAACATCTATTTTACTTATTGCCTGATTCCGATTATAATAGCCAAAACTGAAATTGTCCAGCACGAAGTTTATATCGTTGCCAATATAGTTCCGGATGTACGGCCCGGATGTCTCTACCGCAGCGCCAAAGCTGCGACTATTGGAAGTTCGCTCACGCAGGGCTTTGCGGTCCTGCGCGCGGCTTTTTATCATTGGCAGCAGGTTTTATCCCCGCTGTCTATTTTTATTATGTTTTTGGAGGAAGCTATGCAGGAGCTGAAGGATCGCATCGTCAAGGAGGGCAAGATTCTGCCCGGAAACATTGTAAAGGTCGACGGGTTTCTCAATCACCGCGTCGACTGTGCGTTTATGGGACGCATCGCAGATGAATTCAAAAAATATTTTGATCTCGACAACGTAGATCTCATTCTGACCGCAGAGGCCAGCGGCATTGCCCTTTCCGCGATTTGCGCGTACCGGTACGGCAAGCCCATGGTTTATGCGAAAAAGGCCAAGAGCGACAACATCGAAGGCGGCCTGTATCAGAGTGAGATTTTTTCCTATACTTACAAGAAAAAGGTCACGCTGCTCGTCTCCAAGGAGTGGATCCATCCCGGCGACCGCGTGCTCGTGATCGACGATTTTCTGGCGCGCGGCGAAGCGCTGCGCGGTCTGTGCGAGATCGTGCAGGCTGCGGGGGCTGAGCTGGTCGGTATCGGCTGCGCGGTCGAAAAGGGCTTCCAGGGCGGCGGCGACAAGCTGCGCGCGGCGGGCGTGAACCTGCACTCTCTCGCCATCATCGAAAGCGCGGAGCCGGGCAACATCGTATTCCGGGAGGAAGCATAATGGAGACTGTTCTGATTCTGGACTTTGGCGCGCAGTACAGCCAATTGATCGCCCGCCGTGTGCGCGAGCAGAACGTGTACTGCGAGGTCAAGCCCTGCTCCATCTCCCCTGCCGAGATTGAAAAAATCGCCCCCATCGGCATCATTCTCTCCGGCGGCCCGCAGAGCGTTTATGAATCTGTTTCCCCGCACGTGGACCCGGCGCTTTTTGCGCTCAGCATCCCCGTTCTTGGCATCTGCTATGGATGCCAGCTCATGGCATATTCGCTGGGCGGCACCGTTGCAGCAGCGACGGAAGCGACCGCCCGCGAATATGGCAAGACGCTGACCGAGTTCGATACAGACTGTTCGATTTTCCAGGGCCTTCCCGCATCCAGCGTGACGTGGATGAGCCATGGCGACTATATTTCCCAGGTGCCGGACGGCTTTGCCGTCACGGCAAAAACCGCTGTCTGCCCGACTGCAGCAATGGCCTGCCCGGAGAAAAAGCTCTATGGCGTGCAGTTCCACCCGGAAGTGCAGCACACCGTAGAGGGCAGCGAAATGCTCCGCCGGTTCCTCTATACCGTCTGCGGCGCGTCCGGCGATTGGACGATGGCAGACTACCGGCAGACCGCAATCCGCTCTATTCGGGAAAAGGTCGGTTCTGGCCGCGCGCTGCTGGCGCTGTCCGGCGGCGTAGATTCCTCTGTCGCTGCAGCGCTTATGGCGGAGGCTATCGGCAGCCAGCTCACCTGTGTGTTTGTTGACCACGGCCTGATGCGCAAAAATGAGGGCGACGAAGTAGAAGCTGCGTTCAGCAAGTGGGATATCCATTTTGTCCGCGTCAACGCGGAAGACCGCTTCCTTTCGAAGCTTGCGGGCGTTTCCGACCCGGAGACGAAGCGCAAGATCATCGGTGAAGAATTCATCCGTGTTTTTGAGACAGAAGCCAAGAAGATCGGCGCGGTCGACTATCTTGTGCAGGGTACGATCTACCCGGACGTGATCGAATCCGGCCTCGGCAAGTCCGCTGTCATCAAGAGCCACCACAATGTTGGCGGATTGCCGGATTATGTCGACTTCAAGGAGATCATCGAGCCGCTGCGTATGCTCTTCAAGGATGAGGTGCGTCAGCTTGGCCGCGAGTTGGGATTGCCGGAATATCTGGTCATGCGGCAGCCCTTCCCCGGCCCTGGCCTCGCCATCCGCGTGATCGGTGATATCACCAAGGAAAAGCTCGATACGCTGCGCGACGCGGATTTCATCTTCCGTGACGAGATCGCCAAGGCTGGTCTTGACCGCAGCCTCAGCCAGTATTTCGCCGTTCTGACCTCCATGCGCTCCGTCGGCGTCATGGGCGACGGTCGGACGTATGATTACACACTTGCTCTGCGTGCTGTCAACACCAGCGATTTCATGACCGCCGACTGGTCGCGCATCCCCTACGACGTCCTCGACCGCATCTCCGTCCGCATCGTCAACGAAGTCCGCGGCATCAACCGCATCTGCTACGACATCACCAGCAAACCCCCGGCAACGATTGAGTGGGAATGAGAAAAAAGTGAATATGATGGGCTGAA
>ULXL01022805.1_pt1 | contig 12369 bp, 14 predicted proteins | sample 1961241 | NCBI WGS metagenome assembly ULXL01 (sample SAMEA4835837, study PRJEB28245) | human gut metagenome | biome: gut microbiome; material: fecal sample | place: Denmark | collected 2008
CTTGATGGATATATGGGTAAAACCAACTACCGGATAGCTGAAATCGATTACGTGGATTGAGTCAGTTATGACACTTTTATATATAGAAAAGGAATGTAACATGATTAGACCAATACTTGCTTGCGTAGATCCGTACAAGGCCGCAGAAGAATTTTCTGTCGCGGGGTGGAAGATTGACTTTTCTCAGCCCCTGGAGGGCGGAGACCCTCTGGTTGGAGTATCGTTTTGTGGCAATTCTGTTTTACTGGGTATCACCTAGGGTTATGTTACGTCGAACAAGCTGCCATATATCGGTTGCGGTGTTCAAATTTACATGACCGTCCCTTCCGGACAGATTCGGAGGATTCACGAAAAGCATAGGATGCTGAATCCAACAGAACTGACCGTTCAGCCTTGGGGTCATTTGGCATTTGAGGTACATATCGGCGGCTATCAGTTTATGATTTCCGCGACACAGTCGGAGTAAAAAATAGGAAGGAAGCGTAAGTGGAATTACAATAAAAAATATCCCAGAAATATCTGCAATGCGGATATGATTACTACTATATTTAACGGGATCCGGATCATAATGACCTATCAGGGGCTCCACTGACAGCAGGACCGTTCTCGGTTTATTCACGGCAGTCAAGCAGAATATCTGTGAGGTGTATCCCTACGACCCCGTGCTGACATACTGGAAAAGGCATCATTTTATCTCCAACCCGAGTATTCGAGGTTCCGGAGCTATGAATCTTTTATATAATAATGGAAAGTGTTGACAAATAGTTGCCACAGCGGAAATTGGACGGTTAAAAAGCCCGTAATACCGGGCTTTTTTCGTCCTCTGAAATTACTCCCACTCGCTCCTGTCAGAAGTTTTCTAAACAGATTTGCTTATGGAATTTAGCTCAGAGTATCGGCATTATTTTCATTATTCAGATAGTAGAGGCTATCTGATTTTTTGTTGCCATGGTGTTGCCAGTAAATCGAAGACACCTTACACCTTACAAACTGATTATATCATACAATGGATTCTTCATCAAAGCATTTTAATTATTGATCATCATTGCTCACAACCCAAATCTTTTTGAGAGGGATTAGTTCTTTGATTTCATCGTTCATCTGATCGTACTTGGATGATAAATTCTTTGTGCTCCAAAATCAGATTTCAAAGAACAATTTTGCTGGCTCTCGTTGATGATAAAAGACTTAACTCAACGAACAGCAATGAAATTGTATTCCCGCGTTTAATCACATGGTAAACCAGGCGGGACGTCTGCTCTTCAAAATCTTTAACAGCTTTTTCGTACCTTTTATCGTAGCTGATTGTATCAATACTGCCCAAAAATCCTCCTGTAATATAAGAATAATATAGCTGAAATATTCCCTTATTTTTGGATTTACAGTATACCTGTCCTCCAATATGGCGAGGTGCTCTATTGCCTCCTTGATTAGCTTGTCCCTATCCACCGTTTCAGACGGATTTTTCTTGTCCATGGACCCTTACAGTATGTTTTCAACCATGCTCATGACAGCATCTGTGGCCGCACATCCCACATTATCTAGCATATCATACGTCTCTATAAATTTCTGTAGGTTTTCCAGATCCTTTTTGATGAATGCAAGTGTCCTGTTTTTTCAAAAATATATCTCCTTGGATGCTCCGAATCATGACTGGAACCGCAGCAGATCATAAATGTTACAAGCTCCGAAGAGTTCTGCGCTCCCCTCATAAAATAAAATCAGGGGATACCCACCTCTACAGACCGTTCGCTTCAATTGTCCACCTCCGGAATATCCGGTATCTCACGCAGATCATCGTAGCCTAGGAAGAAAACTTCCCAGCGGTTCCTCATTGCAAGCAGCTGCTGCCTGTTAGAAGCGATACTTCTAATCAGTGTGTTTGCATTAGTAAAATCTTCCATCCAGACATCTTCCTTTTGAATAGCTACCATACATATATCTTCCATTTCCTCTTTTCCTCCTGCCAATATTTATTTTGAATAGCATCTATGGTATACTTTCCGGCAAAGTTCATACTGTTTCTGGTAATCGCGATTTGTCGGGTTGTGGTTACATAGCCATTCCCAGCCATCTATGGCATATTGCAGATATCGTTTTCCGGAGTAAGTATCTGTCTTAAACCGCTCAAAGGCAGCCTCCGTAAAGACGCGATGGCAATCTCCTTTATGATCTTTTGTCAAAACAGGCAACAGTCTTTCCACCGCTTCTTCATAATCAGCTGTTGCACTGCTGATGTCATATGCCTTCAGGTTTACCCCTGCTCTGAAGAACAACACCAGTGCATATTCATAAACTGTTTGCATGATTCTGAATCTTATAAAAATCTTCCTGCAAATTTTCAAACTTTCTTTGTCTTACTCACGAGCCTTTGTAAAATCATGATTTTCTTCATGTATTTTTCCACAGCGGTTCAGGTCTACAGCATAAACATGCTGCGCCTCGATCGTCCCATACTGTTCCGCTAAATTCCCGAAGAATTCCTTTGCCTCAGCAAATCTCTTATCTGCTTCACCTATTTCTCCATTAAGTAGCAGAGCCGTTCCGCTTGCAAGAACAGCGCATTCTGCGAACTATAAAATACGTTGTCATTTGAGCGCTCTCTCCTTAAAGCCCAATCCAATACCATTTTGATGTTGACAAGCGCATTTTCAAAAACGGTAAAACTTTATGACCAAGAAACTTTTATATACAAATACCAAATAATTGATTGACAAGGATCACTTCGCCCATTATAATGAGGTCAGATATTAACTCGATTTTGGCATGTGAGGAGAGAATACAATGAAAGACTATAAAAAGCCTGTATTGACCGCACAGAAGAAGAATAATTTCGTATTTGCTGTTGTAAAAGCACATAGAAAATGTGCTGTCACATGCAATCAGTGCTCTTCTTGCCACGGCTGTCGGGGCTGATGCCATGTAGGTTGATTTTTTACATACAGGGCGGATGTGCTGTGTAGAGCCGTCCGCTCTGCGTTATTATTGGGAGATCTGGCAATATGAAAAATCAAGGTTCCGTCGCCGTGATCCATGTCGCCAAATATTTGGACAGCAATGATCGGCTCTGCGGCCATAATTGCCTGTTTTGTATGGAACAGATGGAGCCCGGATGCAGCAATGAGCAACTCCCTACTCTGGAAACTATAGATGCCGCAATCACTCATTATTGCAAGTCTCATGGAAAAATTTCCAAGCTCTACATCGCCGGCGGCGAGCCAACTTTGCGGGGCGATTTTTCTGAATTGGTGGCACTGGTAAGGCAGCACTGCCAAACAATTGTTTTGTCCACAAATTGCGACTATGCCGATGAAAATGAGACAATCCGGCGTATCATTGATGCGGGAATCCGACATGTCGCCACGTCGATCCATGGCGCTTCCAGCGCCTCCCACGACTATTTGACCGGAAAAGCAGGAAGTTTCTTTCACACCATTTCTGCCATGAAAAAGCTCATGGATGCGGGGAGCGCCGTGACGGTCAACACCGTTGTTAACGCCTTTAACGCACAGGAGATGGCAGAAATCGCCCAGATGTTCCAAGGAAAAAATCTCGGGATCGAAAAACTAACGTTCACGCACTATATGCACCATGGCAACGCATACTATCACAATGCACTTTGGTTCAACGTGGACGATTGTGCCGACACCATTGCGGAAGCTGTCAAAGCGGCAGACGGTGTAAGGTATGAAGTTACATTTCGGGATTTTCCCTTATGCCTGAACAGCGGTTTGGCTGAGCGTCAGGAAATTGTGGAACAAGTCGATATAATTGGATTGCAGCCAAACCAGCTGAACGTACGGGGAGAAAAAGCCCCGTCGTTTGCAAAAAATAAGTGCCGGCAGTGCACACTGTTTGATGCGTGCCCGAAGTATTTGGTGGCAAATTACGGAGAGGAAATTAACCATGGTAGAGTCGACTGATTTTTATTTTCAATGGCATATTACAAATGTTTGCAATAACCGTTGCAAACATTGTTATCACGAGGACTATGATAAAAAGAACGAACTGTCGAGAGAGCAGTTGCTCCAAATTGCAGATCATATAGAGGTCGCCCTTGAGAAATGGGATTTTTACAGCAGCGCCTCCATTACCGGCGGAGAGCCGTTCACCAGAAAAGAAGATTTATTTGTTCTTTTGCAGTATCTGGAAGATCATTGTGAGCGGATTGCGCACTACGACATTTTGACCAACGGAACACTGATTACAGACAAGGACATTTCAACTCTGCAAACTTACAAAAAGCTCAGAAGAATCCAGGTCTCCATGGAGGGCCCCACCCCGGCATCCCATGATGCTGTGCGGGGAGACGGCGATTTCTTGAAAGTCACAAACGCAATCAAGAAATTAAAGGTAAACGGTTTTGTAGTAAGCGTTATGACCACTTTGACCAAAAACAATATGGAGTTAATTCCGGATCTGATTCGGCTTCTAGGAAAGCTGGGCGTGGATTATTTCGCATTGGAACGATTCATGCCGGAAGGACAAGGTGGAAGCAACGCCGACTGGACGCTGTCAAAAGAAGAAACCCGGCGGATATTCGAGTATATGACAGAGCAGGCGCTTCAGGTCAAGGTGCCGCATCTTTTGCTCTACAGGACGTTGTATTGCCTGTGCAGCGACGATGCAACGGTTGGTGCAATGTGTTCTGCCGGAGTCAGCGCGCTCACCATTTTGCCTGATGCAACGATACTTCCCTGCAGAAGATTACCCATCCCCATCGGCAATGTGCTGGGAAACGGTATCATTGATACATGGTATAATTCAGAAACGCTTTGGAAGCTTAGAGATTATAACAGCTACAAAGGTAAGTGCCAGGAATGTGAACACTTTCTGGAATGCAGAGGCTGCAGATCTATGGCGTATCTTGCCACAGGCGATTATATGCAGGAGGATCCTCAATGTTGGAAATAAACAAAGCGCGAGCCTATCAACTATCGGGCACCGTCACCTTAAAAAATATCCTGAATGAAGCTTATTTCATTTTAGACAGCGCAACCGGAAAACAGTACGATCTTACAGAAATGGAATATGATATCGTTTCTTTGATTGATTCGGGCGCTGTATTTACAGAAGTCGTCGCTCAGATTGCCTCAGAATACTCCGCACCTATGGAGCAGATTACCGCCGATTTGGAGGAGTATTTTGCTTCTTTGCTAAACGCAGGAATTATTATAGAATCGTGAAAGGTCGCTTATCATGCAGATAAAAGGTTTTGTTGGATTTTGGGGGAACCGGGAAGAAAATCTGATTTCCAGAGATCTGTGCGACACATATGCGGGGATAATTTGCAATAGTGTACTTTTCTGCAAGGAAAGGTACACTATTGTTGTTTCAAGCGACTACCTCTTCCGTTGCAGCAGCGATTGCATCGACATGGCTTCCGGGATATGCCAAGACCCGGATTCAAAAAGCCTGGCAGTTTTTCTGAAAATAACGCCCGAACAGTTGTCGGTGGAACGAGATCGATGGGGCACCCGCACTGTATATTATTGTTGCGTCGGGAAAAACATTTATTTTTCTTCTGATATCAGATTCTTGCTTTCTTTGCCTATCCCTGGAATCCGCGTATACGACGAAGCCTCGTTGATGGAATCCGCTGCGCTGGGGTATCTCTATGAAGAGGAAGGAACCTTATTTCAAAACATAAAACAATTCCCCCGCAACAGTAAAAGCACGTTTCAAGATGGCCGTTTAGAGATCAATCGAACTGTCATATCCTGCAACAAAGAAAGATTCGCGACACCAGAGGAGGCATTTGAAGCTTTTTCCGATGCTTTTGAAACGGCTGTTTCCAACACAAAATGGATCTCCGGCCGAAAAGTTTATCCGCTTTCAGGCGGAATGGATTCTTCCGCTGTTGCGATTGCGGCGGCCAAGCACATGGGCAACATTGACACTCTGGCTTTTTCATCCGAAAATAACAAGGAAGATACATACTATGCGGCGGAAATCTCCAGGCTGATTGGCAGCCATCACACAGTGCTGCCGTTTCATGACCAGACAGCAATGTCAGATTTCCCAGCATTTTTGAATCACATCGAAAATGTTGAATTCCATGGAATCTTTTCTCCGCTTGGCGGATATTCCTACTATCTAATGTGCAAGGAGATTGCGCGGCTGGGCTACTGCTGTGTGTTTCCGGGGGAAGGCGCAGACGAACTGCTGGGCGGCTACTATTGGCAAATGACCCATACTTTTGGCTTTGTAGACCGCTTAAAGACCAAGACGGAACATACATCCCTATACAGCAGAGTTGTCGGGCTATTCCCCGAGGTGGAAGAGAGATCTATATATCGCGAGCTCGCTTACTATTTTTTGCAGGGAAGCGCCCTTACAAACTATCACCTGAGCTGCATTGAGCACACGGCAAAAGCCTGCGGCCTATATAATTATCCGATTTATATGACAGACCGGATCTATCAGGTGATCAAGGATGTGCCGATGTCATGGCTTTGTGACGGACAGAGCACTAAACTGCTGATGAGAAACTATCTTTCTCAGTATCTGGCTCCCGTTGGTTTGTCCAACCTTATCACACGAAAAAAACTTGCGATGCCATCTGTTGTTACGGCATCTTTTACAGACGCGCTCACCGCATTGGCCACCATGGAGGCCCGGCATTCGGATAACCCGTTCAGAAAGCTCTTGAAAGAACAGCCACTGAACATTATGATGCTGGATATATTTCATAAATATTATACATGCAGACCTTTAGACGATGTGTGTGCAGACGAATGGCAAGAAGATATGCTGAGAATTAAGAAAAATGAACGTATTATACATTGGTAAATATCCCCCAATCGAGGGAGGCACCGCTTCTGCCGCCTATTGGCGGATGGAAGCACTTGCGAAACAAGGAATCTCCTTTCAGGTTGTTACTTGTATCACAGATGACAGCGACTACCGAATTGGCGACGCACCTTATTCGGAGACAGTCCATGTGCTGCATAAAAAAATGCCATGGCACATTCCGTATTCACAATTATATGCAGAACAGCTGATCGCAAAAGCCTTAGATCTAGCAGCAACTGTGGACTTTGACATTATTGAGGGGTGCTATCTGTTCCCATATGGATTTGCCGCTTATGTTGTAGCGGAAATTCTGAGTAAGCCTTTCTTTTTAAGGCATGCCGGGAGCGATTTGCACAGATTGACAGGGCCGGGTTCGCTTGATCCATTGATGCGGAAAATGGCGAAAAAAGCGGCTTTGATCGTAACTTATCCGGATTGCATGGCGCGGTGGCATTCGCTCGGCATTGCATCAAAGCTGTACCTTTCTTCTCGCTACATTCCAAATCCGGCATATTTTACAAGCAGCGGATGGCATAGAGACGCCACATTCCTTGGAAAAATAACTCCCAAATGGGACCGCGCTCAGTTTGACTATTATGATCGGTATTTGAAGGGTGCTGGATACGAAGGCCACATCCATGTTTATGCAGATCCAACCACAGTGGGTCAGTTTACAGCATACTTTCAGGATAAAGGATATGAAATAATCGGCCATCCATTTGTTATGCCAGATCGTGTGCCATCTATATTAAGAAACACAAAATACCTTCTGCTTTCATCCATACCGGAAGGCATACCGGAAGAATCCAATCTTTTCCTGGAGGGAATGATGTCCGGATGTACGCCTGTTTGTATCCAAAAACTTCCTGTATCCCCACACCACACGGACTACCAAAGGTACTTGCAGTCCCAGCTGAATATATACAACGCAGCCTATACGGCGCGCTGATTTTCCCAGGAGGAATAGACAGAAAAGAGAGAATAGGGAGTTGTCACGAATGGGATCATTCAAAGTAGTTTTTCTGCTTCCTGCATACTTCGGCAGCAATCACAGCCTGTTTTTGGGCGTCGGATATTTGGCTGCCGCCGTAAAAAACCGCGGACATCAGGCCATCATAATTGATGAGGACGCGATCACATGGATATACGCACAACCCGGAACGCCGGATGCTTTGGAACAGGCGCAAAAACGAGTCCTTGCAGAAATCAAAACCTATAACCCGGATATGCTTTGCGTTTCCATCAATACTGCAAACTATAAAAACGCGCTGCGCCTGCTGCGCTATGTGCGAAACAAGTTCCCGGAGATATTCATGGTTGTCGGCGGACCGCATATTTCCACTTGTTATGACACATTCCGGAGCTGGCATGGAGACTTGTTCGATGCCGCCATCATCGGAGAGGGGGAAGTCTCTCTCTGCACACTGATCGAAAGCCTGAAAGCGGGACAGTCCGAGGCGCTTATTCCAGGAGTCTGCTATGCAGCGGGAAAGTCGTCGGGCTTGACCGGAAGCATGGTGGATATTCGGAAGCTCCCCTTTCCTGACCGGGCCGCGTTTTTTGAAATATATGACGAAGCCGAGCGCGCCCTTGCCGAGGAAAATTATGCCCGGGTCTTTTATTCGCACCTTCCGGGTTTTGAAAATGGCCACGCGAGAGTGGTGGCTTCACGGGGGTGCTATAACCACTGTACGTTCTGTTCCCCCGGCGTATATTGGCGCGATCCCCAGAGCTTAAAGCCATGCAGGCGGCTCAGAGATCCGGAATCCATTCTTAACGAGGTGGAGTCGCTGCTCGCATCTGGAATTCAGGCAATTTATTTTGATGACCCCACATTCCCGATCAAAAGTGACTTGCGTTTTTTTACGAAGTTTGAAGCGGAAATTCAGAACAGGGGGCTTCATTTTCACTGGGGAGCACCCATATGCAGCAGCGAAGTTGATGGCCGCATCCTGGATCGGCTGCAAAAAATCGGATTTTCCTACACCTACTTTGGCCTTGAAAACAATAAAGAGGAGCACCTCAAAAACTTTCAAAAGCACCAGGATATCCAACAGTGCCTTGCGCTGATTGATGAGTGCAAAAAGAGAGCGATCCACTGCGACGCTTCCTATCAAATCGGGCTGCCGAATGAGACGATGGAAGATATCAAAAGAAGCGTTGATTGGATATTCCAAAACCACATCGAGCGAAATACTTTTTACTCTATTACAGCCATCTGGCCATCGACTGCGCTTGCGGAAACCTATGGCGTGCTCCCGGCCTGTTATGAGCCCGACTATCCTAAAAAAGTGTTTGAAGAAAAAAGCGGACTCTTTTTTTATGAGCAGGGAGATCCTGTTTTAGAGCAGTTTTATTCCAACTGTTCCGGCACCTATCATTTTATTCCCGTGGAACTGGCAAAAGAGATAAAATATTATTTATTTGATTGTGGTCTGACCAACCGCTTTCGAAAGAAAAATGGGATTTGACATGGATTTAACGAAACTGAATGTCAACGGAAGCCTCGTGATTCCGCCGGCGCCGCTGATGTTTTTTCTCGATTTGACAGAACGCTGCAATCTTAAGTGCTGGTTCTGCTACAAGGATCAGGCGTCCTACACCAGAAAAGATGCAGAATACCAGGATATTAAGCAAATCCTTGACATCATGCATCAAGGCGGCTGCAACGAGGTGATCTATCTCGGCGGTGAGCCCACCATACACCCCCAGTTATTTCAGATCCTAAACCATGCGGACTCCCTTGGAATGACCCAGTGCATCGTGTCGAACGGCCAGATCATAGATGAGGGTTTCGCAGAACGGCTGTCTGCCATCAGAAATTTTGAAGTCGGAATATCCATACATTCTTGCAAGGAGTTCATTCAAAATGAGATTGCAGGAAATAGCGCCTCTTTTTCTCGTATCAAAAGAGCGATCCGCGCCTTAGAGAAATACGGAGTCCCGTGGTATTCGCAGACTTCGCTGATACAGGCCAACTATTTGGAATTAAACCAGCTTCATCACTTTTTAGCAAGATGTGGAAGTCCCACCAGGATGGATCTGAGCCGCATGGTCGTTGGCACACATCTGCCGGATCAATTCCTCACAGAAGCGGAGTACACGGAAGTATTCAAACAAATTGATCGTCTGAACATGGAGGGATTGCCCGTCCGAATTGAAGCGTTCCCCCGTTGTTGGCTCAAGCAAATTGCAGAGGAACAGGGCCTGAACTACCCAAAATTAAAAGCAGCGGTGCGCCCGTGCTACGCATGGATCGGGCAGATCAGCATAGATATCCACGGCAATGTCCGCCTGTGTCCAACCGGCGGGACGATTGCCGGAAATATTCTAAAAGAGGGCTTTGATGGCGTCTGGAGCAAAAACAGAATAATCCAGGATTTCCAAACATTTCAGTGGCTGCGGCCTGACTGTCTCGCATGTGATGACTTTGCGTTTTGCATCGGAGCTTGTAAAATGACGTGCAGTAAATCCTCCCCAACACCAGACTGTTATATTGTGAAAGGAGGCATGGCAAATGCCTGTCATTACAAATAATAATAAAGAGGTTGCAAGACTGATTATCATCAGAGGCGCTCCCGCCGTGGGAAAATCAACGATTGCCAAAAAAGTTGCCGCCCTGAACTCAGCCAAAAAGAAAACATATCTTGCTGTGGACAATTTTCAAACATATGATCTGCGAACCATGAGTAAAGATCGTGAAAAACTTGCGATTCGCAACGCTGCGTTGCTGACAAAGAACTTTTTGCTGGAAGGGTTCGACACTGTGGTCGATTATGTTTTTGATGATATCGACGACCTGAAAAAATTTATGGAATTTATTTTCAGCGACACGCTTGGAAAAATAGATACCATCTATGTCCAGGAATTTTATCTGGATGCCCCGATCGAGCAAATCGTGAAGCGGAACCAGTCCCGGAGCGGAAAGCGCGGAGAATACATGAACGTAGCGCTTTTAAAGAAACTTTATGCAAAGACCTCTGCCACAAAGGGACTGCTTGCGCATGAGACTGTCATTGATACCACCCGATATAGCGCAAAACAATGCGCCAGATACATCCTCTCCAATCAAGAAGCATATCAGAATGATCTCACATTGGAGACCGTGCAGCTTCCGTTAAAAGATTTGGAAAGGGCCCTGGAGTCAGAATGATCGATTTGCATTTGCACACGATTTTTTCCGATGGAGATATTTCTGATATGGAGAGAATCGTCGAATACTGTGATACCATTGCGATCACGGATCACAATTCCATTCAGGCATGCGGCTTTTTTCAAAATGCGATGCAGGGAAAAAATATGATCATCGGCTGTGAAGTGACCGTTGACCGGGCCCCTGATTATTTGCTGTATTTCCCTAACGGTGGTCCTCTGAAAAAAATTGAGCACGAACTTGAAACAATACGCATGGCGGAAGAAGAGGTTATAAAAGAATGCTATTTTCGGCTTGGATATCAAAAGTGGGACACGGATATCGCGCGTGCATTCCCCCAGAAGCAACGGATCAAAAATGCCAGGACCCGCGACCTTGCCGCAATCATTCATCTTTATAAACACGATATGGATTACAACAATGGCGCTTTTGATCTCAAAGATTTAGAAATTGCCAGGAAGCAACGCCGGGAATATGCAGAAATTTACGGGAATCCGATCCATGAGGATGCCGCTTTCCGGCTCGCGAAAAGGTATGGCGGCCAAATCGTACTTGCTCATCCAATCCGTACCGCCATTCGGAGATGCCCCAAGGAGATCACCGTTGCTTCTGTAGAGGAGCAACTTCTCGCCCTGATGAAATGTTATGCCTGCAAAGGGGGAAAGAGTATCGAATGGGAGTACTTTAGTGTTCCGTACATGGAAAAATACAGATTAACGTTATCCGATATAGATACAATTCGGACAACCGTTTGGGTAAATGCGCTAAAATACGGCTTTTTATTTACTCTTGGATCGGATTCCCATTCGTTAGACGACTATGCAGCAGCCGCAAAATGGCTGACAGAAACTGAAACCGCTATACGCTCCAGGCTGGTGGAGTGGGTTAGATAAACAATGCATCCAACAGAACGCAGCACCTCACCTTTCAGGGCGCAGCTCCACACAAAAATGTGTGAAACAGAAAAGCTTACGAACTATGCAAGATCATTATGGATAAAGACAAAAACGCGAGAAGCACACCATTAACCGATACTGCTTGTCGCGGATTTTCTTATGTGTCCATCGACTGCACTGCCGTGGAGAATGAGGTGGCAAACAGTATGTACCAGCGGTCGGAACCGGACTGGCTGATCTATAACGATCCGCTGACCTATGCTGAGTTGGTTTTGAATGGGGAGTCAGGACTATATTTGAAAGTTGTAACGGCGAAAGAGCAGTTAGACTGACAATAGCGTCCCGTCTGCCAGACGCAGCTCCACACAGGCAGTGTCCGAGTTGAACTCACAGGACAGAATCTTTCTCATACTCGTTACCTCCCAATACTTGAATTTCGGTTGATTTTTCGCAGCGGTACAAGGGCCGTTTCGGTTGTTTTAGATACCGGCAAGCAATGCGTGTGGATAGCCACACACAAATCCG
>ULXL01068177.1_pt1 | contig 12365 bp, 10 predicted proteins | sample 1961241 | NCBI WGS metagenome assembly ULXL01 (sample SAMEA4835837, study PRJEB28245) | human gut metagenome | biome: gut microbiome; material: fecal sample | place: Denmark | collected 2008
AGTTTATCGTGTGCAGATTTGGTCTTAATCGAGGCAAAAACGCAGTTAATCCTTTCGGATTAACGAGTATTTTAACAAAAAGTAAGGGCAATATCTGCCACGATAAACCGTGGTTCAGATTATTACCATTACCCTAAGGAGGATAAATCAATGGCATTTATCAAAAATGTAAATCACGAGGAAGTATTTGCTTTGGCAAATCAAGTAACTGTTCAGCCCGGACAGGTAGTAAGCAAAACCTTGGCACAAAACAGTGCAGTCAGCGTAACACTGTTTGCCTTTTCGCAGGGCGAGGAAATCGGCACACACGACTCAACAGGTGATGCAATGGTTACTGTTTTAGAGGGAACAGGACAGTTTACCGTTGACGGAAATGTGTATCTCTGCAACGCAGGTGAAGCTATTGTTATGCCTGCTAAAAAGCCACACGCAGTCTATGCTCCAACAGATTTCAAAATGCTTTTAACAGTAGTTTTCCCACTTGAATAAGCAATAAATAACCGAGAGTGATTCAGTCGCTCTCGGTTTTGTTGTTTATCAATTCACGAATAATATTTCAAATGCATTTCATATAACATTAGCAAACATGGGTTGGCAGATTATTTTGGTATTGCGACAACTTGGTTATTGCAAAAATAATGACTCTATGCTACAATGAAAGAGCCAAACAAAATTAAATAAATTGATGCTCTATTTAGCATACTTCATTGAGGATATGTTTAATTTTGTTTTGATGAACAGTTGAGCTATGTGTTTTTTATGCGTATAGCTTCGGATGTACGCATTTTTTTATTTTGGAGATAGGATGAAAAGAAAACAAATATTACTAATTGGGAATGGAATTAATCTAAATTTTGGTTGTGGAAACTGGGATATGTTATTAATGTCATTATCTGGTTTAGACAAAGCTAAATATGAGAAATACAAATCTCCAATGCCGTTAAAAGCAATTGCAACTATTGGCGTTAATGTCAGAGATAGATTATTCAATTTAAAAAAGAAAGAATACAAAAAGTATCAAGAAAACTTGTTGTCTCCAATTTCAAACGAAGAATTAGAATACTTAAGGTCTTTATTATCTCTTGGTTTTGATCAAATTTTAACAACAAATTATACTTATGAATTAGAATGTGCAGCTCTTAACGAAAGAGTAGTGTCAGAAAGCAAGCTTAAGCGGTTGCAAAAGGTTACAAAAAATCACGATGTTAAGAAAGCTGAAAGCAAATATTTACTACATACCTATAATCAAATTGAAAATGGTGAAAAGCCTTATAATATTTGGCATATACATGGTGAAGCTCGTAAGCCCTTTAGCTTAATTTTAGGCCATTATGAATATGGAAATCTTTTATTCAAAATTAAAGAATTTTTGAATAAAAGAGGCAATTCATATTACGACAAACAAAAGCAAGGAGAAACAATCAAATACAAAAGCTGGATAGACTATTTTATTATGTCTGATGTTTATGTTCTTGGCTTTGGGTTTGATTTTTCAGAGTTGGATTTATGGTGGTTACTAAACAGAAGAAAAAATGAAAATGCTAAAACAGGAAAAGTGTATTATTATTCACCAAAATCAGCTAAAGATTTTGATGAAAAACAAATCCTATTAAAGCAATTTGATGTTGAAATTTGTGATTGCGGAGTTACGCTCCCTAAAATAGGCAAAGACGAATCAAAAGAAGATTATTCTTTAAGATGTAGGGCCTATTATAAAGAATTTTATAATAATGCTATTGTTGAAATAAATACACAAAAGGAGAAAAATGAAGATGAAAAAGACAATTAGTTTGATATTATCGCTGGTAATGCTGCTGAGCCTGATAGCGGGCTTAGATTTTTCGGCGTATGCACTTAGTAGCGGAACTTGTGGTTCAAATCTAACATATACATTTGACTCTTCAACCGGAACACTTACAATAAGCGGAACCGGAACAATGACCTCTTGGAGGGATAATATAAACGAGTCTTTATATTATGAAAATTGTCCATTTTATAAGCAATCAGCAATTGAGAATATAATTATTAATGAAGGCGTTACAAGTATTGGCGATTACGCATTTTATGAATGCGCTGGATTAACAAGTATTACTATTCCAAATACTGTAACCAGCATTGGTAATTATGCATTTTATGGATGCAGAAAATTGCCTAATGTTACCATTCCTGAAGGTGTTACAAATATTGGCAGTTCCGCATTTGAGAATTGCACTGGATTAACGAGCGTAACAATACCTGATAGCTACTTAGTTATTGGTGCTAAAGCTTTCTATAATACCGGTATTTACAATAACAAAGAACAATGGGATAATGATGTACTTTACATTGGTTCTCATTTGATAAAATTAAATCAGAATATTTCTGGACATTATGAAATAAAAGCGGGGACCAAGGACATTGCTGGTAGTGCATTTTATGGTTGTACAAATTTGCAGAGTGTTTCGATTCCCGATGGTGTGGTTGGCATAGGTGGTAGTGCATTTAATAATTGCACAAGCTTAACAAGTATAACAATACCAAATAGCGTAAAAAGCATAGGTAATGGGGCATTTTATCATTGCACAAGCTTAACAAGTGTAACAATTGGAAATAGCGTAACAAGCATAGATGATTGGGCATTTTGTAGTTGCACAAGCTTAACAAGTATAACAATACCAAATAGTGTAACAAGCATAGGTGATTGGGCATTTCGTGATTGCTTTAGGTTAAGAAACATAACAATACCAAACAGCGTAACAAACATAGGTGCTTGTGCATTTCTTGATTGCGAAAACTTAACAAGTGTAACAATACCCGATAGTGTAACAAGGATAGATCATGGTACATTTTCGTCTTGTGGAAATTTAACAAGTGTAACGATACCAAATAGTGTAACAAGCATAGATAAAGGGGCATTTTATTATTGCACAAGCTTAACAAGTGTAACCATACCGGATAGCGTAATAAGCATCGGTGATTCTGTATTTGAGAATTGCACTGGACTAAAAGAGCTTACAATGCCTTGCTCTGCAAAGATCTATAATTCTTCAGATGTATTCAAAAATTGTACCAACATAGAAAAAGTAATCTTAACCAAGGGCACCGGTATAATGCAAAATTATACTTTCTACATGAGCGATTCAGATACATATTATCAATACACACCCTGGTATATCAGCAGAACAAAATGCAAGGATATAATCCTCGACAATGGAATTACAAATATTGGCAATTACGCATTTTACAATTGCACAGGATTAACAAGTATTACTATTCCTAATGGTGTTACAAATATTGGAACAAAGGCCTTCAATACCCTAACCGATGTGACAATTCCAGCTTCAGCAAAAATTGATTTCAGCGGTTTGGACGAATGCGTTGGATTAATTCGTATTCATTTAACTCCCGGGACAGGAACGATGGCGGATTGGTCGTCTGATTATGAGGATTCTCTTTGGTATAAGCATAAGAATACCATCCGCGAAATTAATCTTGATGAAGGGATTTCCAACATTTCGGATTCTGCGTTTCATAATTGTTCTAACCTAATCAAAACCAACATTCCAAATTCGGTTGTTTCAGTTGGAAGATATGCTTATTATGGTTGCTCTAATTTACGAGAAATTACTATTCTGTCACCTTATTGCACAATTCCAAACAACGCCAATGTAATTGACGAATTTGCTACAATTTACGGATACACCGGTTCTACCGCCGAAGCGTATGCAATGAAATTTGACAGGGATTTTGTATCACTTGGAAATTATTGCGAAGAACACACCGTTGTTATTGATGACGCAGTTGCGGCAACATGTACTTCGTCCGGGTTAACCCAAGGTAGTCACTGCTCTGTATGTGGTACAGTTTTAGTTGCTCAAACAGCTGTTCCTGCAACAGGACATAAATCTGTATCAATGAACAATGCTGTCGCTCCGACATGTACAACAACAGGAAAAGAAAGCGATACAAAGTGTTCAACCTGTGGTGTTAAGCTTACAACGGGTAAAACTATACCTGCTAAAGGTCACAAATGCACAACAAAGGTTGTTAAGCCAACGTACGCCGCAAAGGGATATACTTTGCACACTTGTTCTGTTTGTAGGAAATCATACAAGGATAAATACACAAACAAGCTAACAGTTGCAAAGCCAACTATTTTAAAGGTTACTTCTCCAAATTCAAAGCAAATCAAGGTAACTTGGGATAAGAAATCTTATACAGGCTATCAAGTTCAAATTGCAACAGATAGCAAGTTTATAAAAAACAAGAAGTCTGCAACAATTGAATCTGCAAAGGCTGTTACCAAGACCTTTGCTGGGCTGAAAGGTAAGACAAAATATTATGTAAGAGTTAGAGCATACAAGACCTACAATGGTAAGAATTATTACTCTGATTGGTCAACAGTAAAGATTGTTAAAACAAAGAAATAATGACGAAAGCACCTCACAATCTGTGGGGTGCTTTTTGTATGAATATTCAATTATTAACGAATTGTAAAGTTGACACGATATTTTAGTTATGTGCCAACCTTGGCATTAAAAATAAATATTTAATCCGGATATTAAAACTCCCTTGTAGTGTGTCACAAGGGAGTTAATTATTTGAGAATATATATCAAGAATTACGGTAAAATTTCAAGCCAATAGCCGTCGGGATCTTCGATGAAATAAATTCCCATTTCGTGATTTTCAAAGCAGATGCATCCCATTTCCTCGTGCTTTTTGTGTGCCTCGTCAAAATTGTCGGCATGGAAGGCTCGGTATAGGAATAGGTACAATAAACAAGGACGAGATTGAATAAATCATATCTCGTCCTTGTTTTTATACTTTTTGTCCGGAAGCTGAGCAATTATCAGTGCAACAAAAATCACACAGCATCCTATTATCTCTTTAGCCGAAAGAATGTCGCCCATCAGCATCCATCCTGCAAGAACTGCAAAAACCGCCTCGGTACTCATCAAAATAGACGAAACAGTTGGGTCAACGTGCTTTTGTGCAACGTTTTGAATGGTAAAGGCAAATGCACCCGCAACAACAGAGGCATAAAGCAATGCCATCCACACACTGCCTTGATTTACTGTTGACCACCAAGAAGAAATGTCCCTTGCCTCAAACGCAAATGTGGGTACGCCAAGTATAGCGGATGCAGAAAAAAACTGCACACAGGCAAGCTTAATAATATCTGTTTTATCCTTAAATCTGTCAACCGCAACAATTCTTGCCGCGTTCATCACTGCACAGACAAGCACATAAGCATCCGACAGCCGAACATCAAAGCCCTCATTAACACAAAGCAAATATAAGCCGCAAACAGTTATTACTACCGATGCCCAAACATTAGCTTTAACCTTGTTTTTGAACAGCAGTCCGATAATAGGCACAAACAGTACGTTACAGGATGTAATAAACCCTGCCTTGCCGGACGGTGTGCCTGCAAACAAGCCGAGCTGTTGAAATGCCGATGTGCCTGCAAGGAAAAACCCGCATATTATTCCGTCTTTGATAAGCTCTCTTGAAGAATAGCTGACGGCCGCGGCAGTCTTATTTCTTTTGGAATGTATGGCAACAACAGGCAAAATTGCAATGCCTGCCATCAAAAATCTGAGAAATCCAAAGGTAAACGGACCGACAATGTCTCCGCCCTTACTTTGGGCAACAAACGAGCCGCCCCAAGCCATAGAAATTAATATCAGCAAAATAGAGGCTAACAGTTTTTTATTTTTCATACAAGCTCCAAAAAAGTCGAGGACTCACCTCGACTTTGACATTATAATACCTTGTTAAAGAAATCCTTTGCTCTTTCGGTTTTAGGGTTATAAATAACCTCTTGAGGAGTGCCCTCCTCACCGATATAGCCATCGGCAAAGAAAAGTACCCTGTCTGCAACCTCCCTTGCAAAGCCGATTTCGTGGGTAACAACAACCATTGTCATACCGTCGGCGGCAAGCTGCTTCATAACGTTGAGAACCTCGCCTACCATCTCGGGATCAAGGGCTGATGTAGGCTCGTCAAAAAGCATAATATCAGGGTTCATACAAAGTGCGCGTGCAATAGCAACACGTTGCTTTTGACCGCCTGAAAGCTGCGACGGAAAAGCCTCTGCCTTTTCCTCAAGGCCAACCTTTTTAAGCATAGACATTGCAAGCTTGCAAGCCTCATCCTTCTTCATTTTCTTTACCTGAATAGGCGCAAGAGTAAGATTGTCCATAACATTAAGGTTGTTGAAAAGATTGAAATGCTGAAATACCATTCCAATATTTTCCCTTGCCTTGTTTATGTCAATTTTTTTGTCATCCATATGGTTGCCGTCAACAACCATTTCACCGCCAGTAATATCCTCAAGGCGATTAATACAGCGAAGAAATGTTGACTTACCGCAACCTGACGGACCGAGAACAACAACTACCTCGCCCTCGTAAATGTCAGTGCTTATGTCCTTTAACACCTCAAGCTTACCAAAGCATTTATGGAGGTGTGAAGCATGGATTTTTATGTTATCATAATTAACGGCCACGGTTCATCCTCCTCTCGATAAACTTTGCAATATATGAAAGTATTGTAATTACAACAAGATACATAAGGCCTGCGCAAGCCCAACCGCCGAACGAATCCATAGATACGGAAATTACATTCTTTGTTGTGTTTACAAGCTCCGGGAAGCCGATTACCGAAAGAATTGATGTATCTTTAAGTGTAATGATAAACTGATTGATAATGCTTGGAATCATTGTTTTGATAGCCTGCGGAAGCACAACCTTGCGCATTGCCTGACCGTATGTCATACCAAGTGAACGGCAGGCCTCCATTTGACCGATGTCAACAGACTGAATACCTGCACGAATTATCTCTGCCATATACGCACCGCAATTAAGCGACAGGCAAACAATACCTGCCTGAAGCGCGGTCAAAGTAAAATGGGCATTGGAAAACATATTGTTCACTGCCATCGGAACGCCGAAATATACAAAGAACGCAAGTACAATCATAGGCACACCGCGAACAACATCTACAAAAATACGGTAAACAGCATTGCAAGGTTTGTTTTTCAGTACGGAAAGAATACCGAAAATCAAACCGATCATACAGGCAAAAAGCAAGCTGCAAAGAGCCATTATGAGAGTTTGACCCAAAGCAGAGAACAACATCCCACCATAGTCAGTGATAATTTTTATCATTCTCTCTCCTCCTTATGGTAATAACTCAAAGATAGGGCATCTTTAAAGACGCCCTATCCGATAATAGATACGTTTTTAGTTTAGCAATTAGCCTAGGTACTTATTGATGATTTCGTCATACTTGCCGTTAGCCTTGATGTTTGCAAGGCCTGCGTTAAACTTATCAATAAGCTCCTGATTTTCTGCCTTGTGAATTGCAAAGCCATAGCCGGCACCCTCGTTTTCGGAATCCTCAAGAACCTTGAGTGCAAGATCTCCGTCCTTGATTGAAGCCTTCATAATAGGAGTATCTTCAAAGCAAGCAACACACTGACCGCCTGTTACAGCCTGATACATTGTAGGAGAATCCTCAAAATATGTAAGCTTTAAGCCAAGCTCATCTTTAAGCGACTCTGCATACTGAGCACCCTGTGTACCTGTCTTAACAGCTATCTGAGCACCATTGAGGTCCTTAATTGAGTTGATTTCGGAATCAGCCTTTACTGCTGCGCACTGTGTTGCAATGTAGTATGGATCAGAGAATATCCAGCCTGAATTCTTTCTTTCCTCCGTGATGGAAGCACCGGCAATCATACCATTTGCCTGACCTGCTTGACAGGCAGCGATAGCCGCATCCCAACCAAGGGACTTAAGCTCGTATTCAAAGCCCTGATCCTCTGCGATGGCAGCAAGAATTTCTACGTCAATACCAACAAAGTTGCCCTGAGCGTCTGTGTACTCAAATGGCTTAAATACAGTATCTGTTGCGATAATGTACTTTGTAGCAGCTGTGTCGTTGCCGGTATCGGTGTTTGCATCGTTGTTAGCCTTACCTGAGCATCCTGCAAATGCAGCTGCGATTGCAAGAGCTGCAAGAACAAGAGCCAATACTCTTTTCATAGTCTTTTTCATAATAATTATCCTTTCGTCATTTAACCCTTTCATTGGATTTTTTATATTATAATAGATTTATTATAATGATTTTTCAGTCGGTTGTCAATACTTTGCCATTCAGCATCGCGCAACACTTATACATCATAGGGTAACGGTAATAATCCTAACCCGTCAAAAATGTAATAGCTGTCCTTCGTTTCAACAAGAAATCCACTATGGTTAATGTAGGTTATTTTCATATAATCCCTCAAAATAATCTCAAATTGCCCTCAATATATCATCACAATGATACTTTGTCAAGGAAATATAACAATTCAACACGCGATAAATAGTTGATATTGTTCCTATTTTGCGTTATAATATTCCTATAGTCTCAAAAAGAGGAATGATATTATGAATTACATTAAGGTATCACAGGCGGCTGAAAAGTGGGGATTGTCAGCAAGGCGAGTTCGCATTCTCTGCCAAGAAAACAAAATAGAGGGCGTTATTCGCAAGGGCAATCTTTATATGATACCTGAGAATGCACAAAAGCCTGCCGACGGCAGAAGAAAGGCATCAAGGCGAGCAATTTCCTTTGAAAGAATTGAGGAGCTAAAGGCAGAGCTTGACACTCGCAGACATCTTACTCAGGGCGAGCTTGAAAGGCTTAATGAGGAATTTATGATTGAGTTCACCTACAATTCAAACGCCATTGAGGGTAACACCTTAACGCTTCAGGAAACTGCAATGGTGCTTGAGGGTATAACGATAGACCAAAAGCCTCTAAAGGACCACTTGGAAGCAGTCGGACATAAGGATGCATTTTTGTATGTTCAGGACATTGTAAGCAACAAAATACCGCTGACGGAATTTGTAATTAAAAATATACATTCATTAGTTTTGATAAACAAACCGGAGGATAAGGGCGTGTACAGACGGATTCCGGTTAGGATAATGGGAACTTTAACAGAGCCTGTTCAGCCGTATATGATTGAGCCTAAAATCACGGAGCTGTTGGCTGAAAATGAGAAAAGAAAAGCCACAATGAACATCATTGAGCGAGTAGCAAGATTTCATCTTGAATTTGAGAGCATACACCCGTTCATTGACGGAAACGGAAGAACAGGAAGACTGCTGATGAATTTTGAGTTAATGCAGAACGGCTACCCACCGATAAATGTAAAATTCACCGACAGAAAGCGTTATTACGATGCGTTCGATAGCTATTCAAGAAATCAAGACGCAACACCAATGACAAACCTTATTGCTGAATATGTAACCGAAAGGTTAGAACAGTATTTGAGGGTTATTGATGTGTAGTAAGCGATTATTTTTTACCAAAGTCCAAAATAATGAACAGCAATAACATATAACTTGTTGTTATTAATTTTTTATGATATAATGATTATAATTATAGCAACTACCTTTAAGACGGAAGAACTGTAAATAGTTTAAATGTAGTTACAATATCTTTATTTGATTCGGAGGATATAATCACTTGAAAACAGATACTCTTGAGAAAATTGCGCTTCAATTATTGAATCAAAATAGCATAAAGGCTGTAGAAATTATCAACAGTGAATATCCGTTTGAGTATTTTAAGCGTTCAAAAAGAGGAGTTACGGATAAAATAAAATTTAAGCAGTGCATAAAAGATGGGTTTATTGACAGATACAGTGGCGAACGATTGGTTAATCCGGGTATATTGAAAGTAATTTCTTATTACTGTCCTAATGAATTTCCATACCAACAGCATGGGAAAATGGATGCCTGCCATATTGCATATTGGGAGCTAATGCCGTCAATTGACCACATTAAACCGATTGCTTTGGGTGGTGCCGACGGTGAAGAAAATTATGCAACAACATCAATGATGCATAACTTAATTAAAAACAATTGGACTTTAGAACAATTACAGTGGTCGCTTCATCCGCCGGGAAATATAAAAGAGTGGGATGGATTGACACACTTATTTATTTCTTTAGTTGAGGCTGACAAGCAGTTGTTAAATGATTCTTATATTAAAAAATGGTACATACTTTCCACAAAAGAAGAGTTGCTTTCAAAGCCCAAAAATGTATTTGTAGAAAAATAAATACAACTGCAAAAATTATAAGTTACTAAAATGAAATGAGGTGCAAATATGCCCGACAATAATTGGCAATTTGAACTTGAAGAATATATTAGACAGGGCGAGCCTGAAAGAGAAACAATATATCCGTAGAGTTGACGGCAAACGCTACGGCAAATGGGAAGTTTTGATATAACACTTCCACCATAACTACTGCGTTGTATAAAATTACAATGAAGCAATAAAATAAGGAGAAATTTCTATGGCTACCGGAAATAACACCAATATCGGCTTTGAAAAAGAATTATGGGATGCGGCGAAAGAACTGTGGGGAGCGATTCCTGCCGCTGATTATAGAAAAGTAATCATCGGGCTCATTTTCCTTAGATATATTTCTGATTCTTTTGACAAACGCTATCAGCAATTAGTTGCCGAGGGCGACGGTTTTGAGGATGACAGAGACGCATATGTGGAAGAAAATGTTTTCTTTGTGCCTGAAGAGGCACGATGGTCTGTAATCGCTTCGGCTGCTCACACGCCTGAAATCGGTACAGTTATTGATGATGCAATGAGAGCTGTTGAAAAAGAAAACACTTCATTGAAAAATGTTTTGCCCAAAAACTATGCAACACCTGATTTGGACAAGCGTGTATTGGGCAATGTTGTAGATATTTTCACAAATATTGATATGCATTCTGACGATGCAAAAGATATTTTAGGAAGAACATATGAATATTGCATAAATCAATTTGCTGAATATGAAGGCAAAAAAGGCGGAGAATTCTATACACCTGTAAGCATTGTAAAAACAATAGTATCTATATTAAAGCCGCTTGAAAACAGTCGTGTTTATGACCCTTGTTGTGGAAGCGGTGGAATGTTTGTTCAAAGCAATGCGTTTATTCAGGCTCACAGCGGCAAAAGAGGTTCAATTTCTGTTTATGGACAAGAATTTAACCCGGACACTTGGAAAATGGCAAAAATGAATCTTGCGATACACGGAATTGATGCCGACCTTGGGCCGTATCAAGCCGACACATTCTCAAATGATTTACATAAAACATTAAAAGCGGATTATATAATGGCAAACCCACCGTTCAACTATTCGCCTTGGGGATATGATTCTCTCCAAGATGATGTTCGTTGGAAATACGGAACACCGCCTGCCGGTAACGCCAACTATGCGTGGATTCAGCATATGATACACCACTTAGCACCGAACGGAAAAATAGGTCTTGTGCTTGCAAACGGTGCTTTGTCCTCTCAGTCCAGCGGCGAGGGCGAAATCAGAAAGAATATCATTCAGGCTGACCTTGTGGAAGGTATTGTTGCTCTGCCAACTCAGCTCTTTTACAGCGTTACTATTCCGGTAACACTTTGGTTTATTTCAAAGAACAAGAAACAGAAAGGCAAAACCCTGTTTATTGACGCCCGCAAGATGGGTTATATGGTTGACCGTAAGCACAGAGATTTTACCGATGAGGATATTCAAAAGCTGGCAGATACATTTACCGCTTTCCAAGAAGGTACACTTGAAGATGTAAAAGGATTCTGTGCTGTTGCCGATCTTCAGGAAATCGAAAAGCAGGACTTCATTTTGACACCGGGCAGATATGTCGGTATTGAAGAAGCAGAGGACGACGGAGAACCGTTTGAAGAAAAGATGACACGCCTTACCTCTGAATTATCGGAAATGTTTGCTAAGTCCCACGAATTAGAGGATGAAATCCGCAAGAAACTGGGGGCGATTGGGTATGAAGTATAATTGGACTACGAAAAAGCTATCAGAAATCGCTTATATCAATCCAAGAGAGAGTATTGGCAAGGGCGTTGTGGCAAAGAAAGTGCCAATGGATAAGTTGCAGCCTTTTTGTAGAGATGTTCCCGAATTTGTGCTTGAAGAATATAAGGGCGGCACAAAATTTAGAAATGGCGACACGATTATGGCAAGAATTACTCCTTGTCTTGAGAACGGAAAAATTGCAAAAGTTTCAATTTTGAGTGATGATGAAGTTGGTTTTGGCTCAACGGAATACATTGTCTTTCGAGCTATTGATGGTGTAACTGACGCTGATTTCTTGTACTATTTGATATGTAGCCCATTGATTCGCAATCCGGCAATAAAATCTATGGTTGGTTCATCTGGTCGTCAAAGAGTCCAAACTGATGTTGTTGCCAACTTAGATATAGAACTACCGCCTATCGAAGAACAAAGGAAAATTGGTAGGCTGCTAAAGGCTATTGATGACAAGATTGAGCTTAATAATAAGATAAACAATAATTTAG
>ULXL01061701.1_pt1 | contig 12363 bp, 10 predicted proteins | sample 1961241 | NCBI WGS metagenome assembly ULXL01 (sample SAMEA4835837, study PRJEB28245) | human gut metagenome | biome: gut microbiome; material: fecal sample | place: Denmark | collected 2008
TCATCAGATACTACAATCAAGACATTCAAAACGTTTACGACGCGTATATGCGCGACTATGATATAAAGACAATCAAGTCGCAAGTCATAGACGTTCTTGAAAAGAACGCACCCAGAAGATACGAACTCTACAACTTCGTATACACCAACTACGTGCTCAACGACTACGATTACGCTTTCGTGAACAACGTGCAACGTCGTGCGTTCGCACTTTCGGTCGTTGACTATATCTACTCCAACTTCGACTACGAAGGTATGCTCAAAACCGGTTTCAAAGACGCAAGAGTCAAAGCGTTGTTCCAAGCCAACTACGACAGTTTCAACCATGACGGATACAACACGTTTGACGATCCGCTTCTTTTGTATGCGCAAGTCAACGGTCGTATGACTGTCCCCGTAGTCCTTCGTCTCATTCTCAACGGCGGTTGGGAATACTCGCAAGGCGGCTATGACGACGCAACCGGCGAAGTTCGTTTCACCGAAGACGGCAACTGCCTGTATCAACTTTACGATCCCGAAAAAGTGGCTGAATTCGTTGCAAACGGCGGTGAATTCCTTTACGACGGCAAACTCATGGACGAAAACGGCAACGAAATAACCGTCAAATACGGCTTCAACGAAGACGGCTGGATGATGTACGAAAACGGTGTGACCAAACGCCAAATGAAGTGGCTCGTTCTCGATATGCTCGGTGATCCGATGTCCATTGCTTCCGTCAACATCAATGCACTTGCAGGCGACGTTATCACGACGGCAATACAACAACTTATTGAAAAACTTCCAACTCTCGTTGACGCACTCGGCGGTCTCGTTAAGAAAGACCTTATCGACGTAGTGGTCAAAGAAGCAACGGGCGGTGCAGGTCTCAATATCGGACTTTGCTTCGACGACGACGGCAATCTAGCAGTCAATCTCTTCTCCATGAACGCACCTTACGGTATGCTCGGCTACATGCAAGCAACGTGGGTTGACAGCGACAATCTTCTCATGGCGGTCATCAACGTGGTAGGACTTCGCAACTGGCTCTGCATCTTCGGCGCAATCGGCTCCGTGCTTATCATAGCGGCAGGCATTTGCAGAGAGATGGGCGAAAAGACGCGCAATCGCAGCGAAATCGCACGCGACCGTGTCAATCGCGCAAACGGAGACGGAACCAATGAAGAGACGCCTGCGGAAAACGCAGACAATGCAAACAACGCCGACGAGACAGTCGGCGCAGACGCTCCGCCGACACCCGACGCGGTATAACGACAAACACATGAAAAAAGGCACGCAATTGCGTGCCTTTTTTGATGCCATAAAACGTTTTTTTTAGGTTTGTGCTTTTATATTTGCAACGTCGGATTTCAACGACGTTTTCGAGAATGATGATATTGATATTATATATATATTATAAAATAGGTTTTATATAAGAAGAATATCGCCCTGTTCGAGCGTGTACGGGCAATCTATCGCATATATTCGTTGCACGTATTTTGCATCGTCCGTGACGGTGTTCTGAATGGTGTCGGAGATTGCGCCTATCGTGAACGATTTGTAAGCGATATCGGCATTTGGCGACAGAACGGTCACGACGTCACCCGTGCGGAAGCGGTTGCGCATTTCGACGGTTGCAACGCCGTTCGCACAATTCTGCACGACTGCGGTGAATACGTATTTTTCGGGGGATTGTCCTTCGTCAAGGCACACCGTGTCAAGATTGTCGCCGTCAAAGTATGCGTCGGTGTAGGTGCGGTGCGCAACCGTTTCGAGCAGTGCGTCGTATTCGTCGGAGTGTTCGATTTTTCCCGTTGCAAGATATTCGTCAATCGCTTTTCTGTATGCGTTTGCAACCGTTGCGACGTAAAATTCGCTCTTCATTCTGCCTTCGACTTTCAATGATACGATGCCCGAGTTTGCGATTTCGGGGATATGTCGCAAAAGACGCAAGTCGCGACTGTTCATGAAGTAGGTCATGCGCTCGTCCTGTTCGATATCGAGCGGTTTCGATGCGTGACGTTCGGTTTCTGTTATGCGATATCCCCATCTGCAGGGTTGTATGCAAGCGCCGCGATTTGCCGAGCGATTTGCAAAGTAGGTTGAGAGAAGACATCTTCCCGAATAACTCATGCACATTGCCCCGTGCACGAACGCTTCCAGTTCCATATCGGGCACGGTGTTGTGAATTTCAAGCACTTCGTCCAAAGACAACTCTCGTGCAAGCACGACGCGCTTTATGCCCATTGACTGCCAGAATTTCACGGCAAGAAGATTTGTCGTGTTTGCCTGCGTTGAAAGGTGAATGGTAAGATTCGGCGCAACTTCTTTGCAAAGAGTCACAAGGCCTATGTCGGAGATAAGCACTGCGTCAACGTTTGCGCTTTGCAAAAACTCAAAGTATGATTTTGCGTTTTCAAGGTCGGCGTTCCTTGCAAAAATGTTTACGGTGACGTACACTTTTTTGCCGAGCGAGTGAGCGTAATTCGTTGCCTCGGCAATCTCTTCGTTTGTGAAATTGTCCGCAAATGCGCGCAAAGAAAAAGCCTTTCCGCCGATATAGACGGCGTCTGCGCCGAAGTGAAAAGCGGTTTTGAGTTTTTTGAGATTGCCTGCAGGCATCAACAGTTCGAGCATAAGCACCTTGTTGCTGAATTTAGCGTTTAACAATACAAATCGGCATCGTTAAATGCCGATTTTGCAATTTATATTCGTTTTTGGTTTTAGTCCGTGATGATAGGAATCTTTGCAAGATACACAATATCGTCGCGATTTGCCGCGTCGCCTTCTGCAAGTACGAAAGCCTTTTTATAGATTTCGCCACCTGCGAGATTGACGATTTTTTCAAGTCCGCGAAGACTTCCGCCCGTTGATACCACGTCGTCGACGATTGCCACTTTTTTGCCTTTTAGAAGGTTTGCGTCGTGCTTTGACAGATACAGCGTTTGCTCTCCGCCCGTCGTTATGGATTGCACGGTTGCCTCGATGCCGTCTTGCATATAAAGTTTCTTGCTCTTGCGGCACACCGCGTAATATTTTTGTCCGAGTTCGCGTGCAATGACGTGGCTCAGTTGAAGTCCTTTTGATTCTGCCGTAAGCACTACGTCGCATCCGCCGAGAAGTTTTGCAAGTTCTTTTCCGCAATGCTCGGTCAGTTCAACGTTGCCGTGCAGGTTGAAAAAACAGATGCTTATGCCGTTTGGCAGGGGAAGTATAGGCAAATCTTCTTTGTATCCGTCGATGTCGACGGTGTAAAATCTTTCCATAGAGAAAAACTCCTTGGTATTTATTAGGTTTATATTATAAAACAATCGTCGTAGTTTTACAAGTCAAAATTGCGCAAATCCGATTGCGAAAAACGAGAATGAAATATGTGGCAAAATCCGATTATTTTTCGTCTTGATTTTCCGCTTCTTTTTCTTTCTCTTTAGAGTTGTACGCAGTGATTTTCACTTTGTTTTCGTTTTCGTCGAGCACGTAGGTGTTGTCAAGTTGATTTCTCAAATCTCCCACGACGCTTGCGATATATTCTTTGCGCAGTTTTGCCTGCTCTTGTTTTTCTTCTTCCGTAAGTCCGACGGTTTTTGCCTTGCGAGCAAGTTCGTTGATTCTTTCGACGTTCATAGTTTATCCTTCCTACAATATTTATTTTTTTGACTAAGACAGGCGGTTATACGTCCGTTCGCCAGTCTATAGGTTCTTCTCCGTGCGCTTTCAAAAACGCGTTGCATTTCGAGAAGTGTTTACATCCGAAAAAGCCTGCGTACGCCGACAACGGAGACGGGTGCGGACATTCGAGAATCAGGTGTTGAGAAGAAGTGATGAGCGACTTCTTAGAGCGCGCGTTTCCGCCCCACAACATAAACACGATAGGCTCTTTTCTTGCGTTGAGTTTTCTTATTATGCTGTCAGTCAGCACTTCCCAGCCTTTGTCCTTGTGCGAGTTGGGTTGTCCTTCGCGCACCGTAAGCACCGTGTTGAGAAGAAGAACACCTTGTTTTGCCCACGGAACGAGATACGGAGATTTGTTTTTCACGCCAATATCGGTCTCGATTTCTTTGAATATGTTGACAAGAGACGGCGGAGCAGGGACGCCGGGTTTCACCGAAAAGCACATGCCGTGAGCCTGCCCTGCGCCGTGATAGGGGTCTTGCCCGAGAATAACCACTTTGACGTTTTCGTACGGCGTGTATTTTAGTGCGTTGAAAATGTCGTGCATATCGGGGTATATCACGCGCGTGCCATATTCCTGAGCCAGAAACTTGCGTAAGTTTCGATAGTTTTCGCTTTCAAAATCTTCTTTTAGGATAGAATCCCAACTGTTTCCTATGTTTACCATATCCATATTATACCACAATTTTTTTTCAACGCAAGAGTATATAAAGCGTATGTTTTCGCCATAATACAATCAATCCGACAACGGAGCAAAATTCAATACGGCAAATGCCGAAAAGGAGAAAATTTTTATGGCAAAGACTGCTACGAAGCAAACCAAGAAAACCGAAAACTGCCATTGCGCAGAACCCAAATCCACCAAGACGACAAAATCCCGCGCAAAGAGCGGCAAAGAAATGGATTGCAAAGACTGTAAGTAAAACCGCGCTAAATAGCGAATAACCGCGTTAACACCCATCCGCCTCAAAATTACGTACTACATGTACGTTGGGTTTTGTTTCGGATGGGTGTTTCCTTAAACGGAAACTTGTTCGGAGCGTAGTTACATACACGCACTTTGCTCATTTTGAGCGTGCATAAAAAACAAATTGCTGCCTCACGGGCAGCAATTTGGATATAAAACGATTTTGTGTGGTTGCGCGCAAAAGCAAGGCTATTTTTTATTCTTCTTTGTCGGACATGGCGTCGATTTCGGCGGTGGATTGGCGTTCGCCGATTTTCATGTCTTCGAGAGCGTATGTTTTCACGTCGAAACTGCCGTCTTTGAGCATCACTTTCACGCGAGCGGTTTGTTTTATCAGGTCGTTGGACTCAACGGTGCCTTCGCCGTCTGCCGTACGCACTTTGCTTCCCACTTTCGGCATGAGTTTGAACACTTCGCTGTAATAGGCGTTTTCGTATTTAAGACAGCACATAAGTCTGCCGCACACGCCGCTGATCTTTTGGGGATTTAGGCTGAGACCTTGGATTTTTGCCATTTTTATCGACACTTTTTCAAAGTCCGGCAGGTGAGTGGTGCAGCAGCAGGGACGTCCGCAAGGTGCGAGTGCGCCACGCATTTTCGTGTCGTCACGCTCATAGATTTGGCGAAGTTCGATGCGCACTTTGAATATCGATGCGAGAACGCGCACGAGTTCGCGGAAATCCACTCTACCTTCTGCGGTGAAGTAGAAGATGAGTTTTGTGCGGTCAAAGGTGTATTCGGCGTCGACGAGTTTCATGTTGATGCCCATCTCCGCGACTTTTTCTCTTATAACTTTGAGTGCGTGGTCTTTGTCTTGCAGGTTTTTCTCGACGCGTTTTATATCGTCGGGAGTTGCTTTTCTCACGACGGGTTTGAGCGGTTGCACGATTTCCTTGTCGTCAACTTCTTTGTTGGCGATTGTGACAGTAGCGTATTCGAGCCCGCGTGCGGTCTCTACGATTGCTCCGTCCCCTTCTTGAAAATCGATATCCTTCGGGTCGAAGTAGTATACCTTGTTGGTGCTTCTGAATTTTATTCCGACAATTATTGCCATTTGTATCTAGCCTCCAAAATAGAAAACAGCAAGTCGTCCACAGTTGCGGCGACGCTGACGTTGAGAGATAGTTTTTTACGCTCGGCGTTGACTCGCTGAATGATGTTTGCAAGTGCGCGAGCGGAGTATTTTTCGCTGAGTCCGGCAACGCTTGTGGAGACGTGCTTTGACAGCATAAGGTCTTTGTTGCTTTTTGCAACGAGCATATCGCGAAGAATTATCGACATAACGTCCAAAAGTCCGCCGAGATCTTGCTCTGCAATCATAAGGCCGTCAACCTTTGCGACATCGCTTGAACGGTTAAGATTGTCAAGGATGTAGAGTGCGAGTTTGTAGAGTTCGGCATACTTCGGGGAAGTGGCGATTTTCTTTGCCTTTCCCAGTTGACCTTCACTGCATGCGGCGGCGATTGCGCTCATTTCTTCGTCGAGCCCCAAAGAGAGCATCGTCGAATATATCACATCTTCGTCGAAAAGGTCGATATATACGTTGCGCGTGCGCGACTTTATCGTGCTCAGCATGCTTGCTTCGTTTGCGACGCCGAGAAAAATCGTCACGTCTTTGGGCGGTTCTTCCAGCGTTTTGAGAATCTTGTTCTGCGCCTGAACGTTCATAAGATCGGCGCGGTGAACGAAATAGACTTTTCTGTCCGAGAGCGGCTTGACGGCGATTGTGTCCAGCATGGTTTCAACGTCGTCAACCTTGATTTTTCCGCCCGTGGGGTAGAGATGAAAAACGTCCGCGTGATTGTTGTGCGCAACCTTTTTGCACTCTGCACATTCTCCGCAAGCGTCGTGAGTTTTGCAATATATGCTTTCTCCCACCAGCGTGAAAAATTCGTCCACGACGTCATCGTCGGCGGACACGACCATATAGGCGTGACCGAGTCCCGTCGACAAATCGCTACGAATCAAAGAGTATGCCTTTGACGAGCGCAAAGCGTTTTCAAAGGTGAGTTCGTTCACTTTATAGCACCCCTTTCTCTCAAAGCGTCTATTATTCTTTGAGAAGTGACGTTTCTGTCAAAATCGGGTTTTATCCGTACGAAACGACCGTTTGAAGTCTCGATTTCGTTGATATAACCTTCGTAGACCTTGTCGTGGAAAGCGGAAGATTCCAGTTCCATTCTGTCGTCCTGAATCTTGAACGTGCGCCAGGATTGGCTTGGGCGCAAGTCAAGAAAAATCGTGACGTCGGGCAGGCAACCGTCCATTGCCGGCGCATTGATTTGCTTTATCGTGTCCGCGCCGAGACCGCGTGCGTAACCCTGATATGCGATTGAACTGTCCACGTATCTGTCGCACACGACCAGTTCACCCCTTTCAAGAGCGGGTTTTATGACTTCGCGCACGAGTTGCGCGCGGCTTGCCGCATACAAAAGCGCTTCCGTCATATCCGTCATCGCGGTGTTTTGCGGATTGAGAATGACTTTGCGGATTTGTTCGCTTATTTCCGTGCTGCCCGGCTCACGCACGTATACGGCGTGCTGTCCGGTCGCTTCGAGATAGTCCTTGAGTAATTTCAGTTGCGTGGATTTTCCCACACCTTCGCAACCTTCAAATGAAACAAACATATCGTCCCTTTCCTTCTTTGATTATCGTATTATATCACGCATCGAAATTATTGTCCAACCATTGAAGCAATCATTCGTCGTCTTCATCTTCGCCTTTCGGTTCTTCAAACGAGAGAATATACAGGTCTTTGTCTTGCAAAATTTCGGTTTCGGTGCGGTTGTCGTTGCCGTTCGTGTTGAAATCGGATATGTAGGGAAGAATGCAACCCGTCAGAGTCGTGTTTTCGACGTAGTTTTGCGAGTTGTGTCTTGCCCATATTTTCGCGATTTCGTCCTTGCACATATTGTAGAAGTCCGCTTGCTCGTCCATATTTGCGGCGTTGGGAGAGTAGTTGAAAAGTCCCCAGGACGAGTGAAGTGCGGCGTGCTTGAAATTCCAGGTCGTGAAATTCCAGCCGACGGCGCAATACAGTTCGATGACGCCTGCCCACGCTTCTTCTTCCGTTTGCACCGACGTACGTCCCGTTGCTTTGACTTTGTCGGGGTGAGAATCCGCCCAAACGTTGAATTCGCCGATAAGCACGGGCACGTTGTATTTGCCCGCTTTGGTCGTGAGATTGTTCATGAGAAGTTGCAACGAGTAGTATGCGGAGTTGGTTATGCCGTTGCTCGCCCAGTTGTAGTGGTGATATTGATATATCACGTTTTCCCAACCGTATTTGCTCGGCGCGGGAATTTCCATAGGCGTCCAGCAGGATTCCATGCAGATTGCGTGATTGCCGTCAACCGCGCGGATTGCTTTGTACAGTTCGTCGAAAAAGTCGAGACAAATATCGTGTGCGGTGGATTGATTGCCGTCCACTTTAAGCCCCGGTTCGTTGAGAAGGTCGTACATTGCGACGCATTTTCTCTCTTTGTAGCGGTTTGCAATCGCAACCCACAATTCAAGAGTTTTTTGACGGCACGTTTCGCCGATTTCGTTTTCGAGCCACAACTGTCCGCCGTCTTTGAAAGAAATATCGCCGGTGTGGTCGTTTCCGCTTTGAGAGCCGACTGCGCCGTGCATATCGAGAATGGCGTACAAGCCGTATTTTTCGCACATATCGAGCGCCCAGTCGAGACGGGCAAAGGAGTCTTGCACCACGACGAGTTTGTCAAAAGGCGTGCGAACGTAAGATTCGCTCTCTTCGTCGTATGACACCGCATCCGTGAAGTTGAGATACGTGAAGGGAATTCTCACGCAGTTGAGTCCCATATCGGCAATGCGTTTGAAATCGAGTTCGGTCACCCAGTTGTCCATATAGACGTTAAGCAGTTCGTTCATACCGTCCATGCCGAATCTGTTTGCGAGAGTCAGCATCATGTCGATTTGACCGTAGTCGCCGTCAACGTTCGTCGGAACGAGCCATTCTTCCTGAACGAGCCAGCCGCCGAGATTCGTGCCGTAAAGGCCTATGGGAGTTCTGTCGTTTCCGAGAATTTTCGCTCCGTCCGTTTTCACGAAATACGTTTCGTTTCCGCCCTTTTCGCCGCACGCCGAAAGCGATATGCAAACGAGTGCGATTAAAACGCCTGCAATGAGAATAGATACTCGTTTTTTCATATTTTGCCCCTTTCCTGCAATATGAAATCATTATATCAAAAATCTTTTACATCTTCAATAGCGATTGAAAAAGCGGATGAAAAAATTTCGTTTTTTCTTTCTTTTGCCGCTTTTTTGCCGTTCTAACGAAAGAGAACGACAAAAAAATAGAGCAAAACGGCGTGTAGTGCGCGCGCGCCCGCTTGACAACGGACGGATATGGTATTAAACTGAATATTACTATTTTATATTTTCTTAGGAGTGCTTGACGCTTATGGATTATAAGCAAATCGAAAGCAAATGGCAAAAGGTCTGGGAAGAAACCGGCCTTTACAAATTCGACCGCTCGAGAGTGGACAAAAAGTATTACTGTCTCGAGATGTTCTCGTACCCTTCGGGCGCGAAACTTCACGCGGGACACTGGTACAACTACGGTCCTGCCGACACGTTTGCCAGATTCAAACGTATGCAAGGCTACGAAGTGTTTCAGCCCATGGGCTTTGACGCGTTCGGTCTACCTGCCGAAAACTACGCGATAAAGACGGGTATTCATCCCGAAGAAAGCACTCTCAAGAACATCGCCACCATGGAAGCGCAACTCAAACGCATCGGCGCAATGTACGACTGGGATTATGAGATAAAGACTTGTCTTCCCGACTACTACAAGTGGACGCAATGGATGTTCCTTCAACTCTACAAGCACGGTCTTGCCTATCGCAAGGAAGCACCCGTCAACTGGTGTCCTTCCTGCAACACCGTCCTTGCCAACGAACAGGCTCAAGGCGGCGTGTGCGAAAGATGCGGCTCGCAAGTGACTCACAAGAATCTCAATCAATGGTTTTTCAAGATCACCGCTTACGCAGACGAACTTCTCGATTGCATAGACAAACTCGATTGGCCCGAAAAGACCAAACTCATGCAAAAGAACTGGATCGGAAGAAGTTTCGGCGGAGAAGTGGAGTTCAAGGTGGTCGGCAAGGATTTGTCCTTCAAAGTGTTCACCACAAGAGCGGACACCATATTCGGCGTGACCTACGTCGTTCTCGCTCCCGAAAGCCCGCTCGTCGATCAAGTCGTCACCGATGAGCAAAAGGCGGCGGTTGAAGAATACAAAGAAAAGAGTGCGAAAGCCACCGAAATCGACAGACTTTCTTCCACTCGCGAAAAGACCGGCGTAATGACCGGCGCATACGCAATCAACCCCATCAACGGAGAGCAAGTGCCCATTCTCGTTGCGGACTACGTCATCGCAAGTTACGGCACGGGCGCGGTTATGGGCGTTGCCGCTCACGACGAGCGCGACTTCGTGTTTGCGCAAAAACTCGGACTTCCCGTCAAACGCGTCATCAAAGGCAAAGACGGCGTGGACGATACGCTTCCGTTCTGCGAGAGCGGTATACTTTGCAATAGCGGAGAATTTGACGGCCTTTCAAGCGAAGACGGCAAAAAAGCCATACTAAAAAAACTCGAAAGCGAAGGCAAGGGCGGCTTGAAAACCAATTACCGCTTGCGTGACTGGCTCGTGAGCCGTCAACGCTATTGGGGCGCACCTATCCCGATTATCCACTGTGACCATTGCGGAGACGTTCCCGTTCCCGAAAAAGATTTGCCCGTGCGTTTGCCTATGGGCGTCAACTTCACGCCCGACGGAGAATCGCCGCTCAAAAAATGCGAAGAGTTTATCAACACCACTTGCCCTGTTTGCGGCAGACCTGCAAAGCGTGACGCGGACACTCTCGACACGTTCGTTTGTTCGAGTTGGTATTTCCTTAGATACCCCGACGCACACAACGCCGATGCGCCGTTTGACAAAGAGTGGATTGACAAGATGCTTCCCGTCGACAAGTACATCGGCGGTGCGGAGCACGCTTGCATGCACCTTTTGTACGCAAGATTCTTCACCAAGGCTTTGAGAGATATGGGCTATCTTGACTTTGACGAGCCGTTCTTGTCGCTTGTGCATCAAGGCACGATTCTCGGTCCTGACGGCAACAAGATGTCAAAGTCGCGTGGCAACGTCGTATCTCCCGACGATAGTATCGCAAAATACGGCGCGGACATTTTCAGAGTGTATCTCATGTTCGGCTTCAACTATGTCGAAGGCGGTCCGTGGAACGACAACGGTCTCGATTCGATTTCCCGTTTCTTCGATCGTGTCGAACGCATCGTCAAGAAGTGCTATGAAGTCAACTTTGACAACAAGCCGCTCGGCAAGGCGGAGAAGGAACTCAACCGCGTGCGCCACAACACCATAAAGTGCGTCACCAACGATTTGGGCGTGTTCTCTTTCAACACGGCGGTTGCAAGACTTATGGAATACGTCAACGCAATTTACGCCTATGAGACCAACGTCGAGAAGAAAAACGTGTTCTACAAGGACTGCGCAAAGGATCTCGTGCTTTTGATTGCGCCGTTTGCGCCGCACTTTGCAGAGGAGCTTTGGGAGATGCTCGGCGAGAAATACAGCGTGTTCAATCAGCCCTATCCCAAATTCGACCCGTCTGCAATGGTGCTTGACGAGATCGAGCTTGCGGTGCAAATCAACTCCAAGATGAGAGCGAAAATCACCGTTCCGAGCGGAGCGAGCAAGGATGAAATCGAAAAAACGGCAATCGAAGCGGTCAAAGACCAACTTCAAGGCGCGCCGAAGAAAGTTATCGTCGTTCCCGGCAGACTCGTAAACATCATAGCGTAATCGAATAACACTGCAAATTGCGCCGTAAGCGCATAAAAATAAAAAAACCAAAAACCAAGACCGAAAGGTCAACGGAGCAAACTATGTTGGATCTTATAAGAATCAGAAACAATCCGCAAGAAGTCGTGGACGCTCTTGCAAAAAAAGGCTATAAGGCAGACTTTACCGATGTCATCGCATGGGACGACGAAAGAAAAGCCACAATCACTCAAATAGAGCAACTCAAAGCGCAAAAGAACAAGGTTTCGGCGCAAATCCCGGTTCTCAAGAAAGCGGGACAACCCGTTGAACCTATCTTTGACGAAATGAGAAAACTCGGCGACGAAATCGCTGCAGGAGACGCAAAAATCAACGAACTCATCGGCAACATCAACGACGCACTTGCAGGCATGCCTAACATCCCCGATCCCGACCTTCTTCCGGGTGAAAAAGAAAACAATCAGGTCATCAGAATGGTAGGCGAACAACCCAAATTCGATTTTCCGCTCAAAAATCACGTCGACATCTGCACGGATCTCGGCATGATAGACTACGAACGCGGTGTAAAACTTTCCGGAAACGGCTTTTGGATTTATCGCGGTGTGGGCGCAAGACTCGAATGGGCGCTTCTCAACTACTTCGTTGACGAACATCTCAAAGACGGTTACGAATTTATCCTTCCGCCTTACCAACTCGGTTACAACTGCGGCTTCGGTGCGGGACAATTCCCCAAATTCAGCGACGAAGTGTACTGGCTGGACTGCGACGAAGACAGAAAGCGCAATCGTTTCATGCTCCCGACTGCAGAAACCGCACTCGTCAATATGTACGCGGGCGAAATCATCGACGAAAGCAAACTTCCGATGAAATTCTTTGCATATTCTCCTTGCTTCAGAAAAGAAGCGGGCAGTGCAAGAGCGGAAGAG
>ULXL01043765.1_pt1 | contig 12338 bp, 20 predicted proteins | sample 1961241 | NCBI WGS metagenome assembly ULXL01 (sample SAMEA4835837, study PRJEB28245) | human gut metagenome | biome: gut microbiome; material: fecal sample | place: Denmark | collected 2008
GGCCACAATAGCCGATCTTGAGGCGGCTGAGTATGCCGTGGCGGCCTTGGAGGCACGGTACGGGTATGCGGCGCGTCGTGCGCTGTATATGGTGTACATGGCGTACGCGGACAGGGAGCTTGTCAAGGGCGAGATAAGCGACAGGATACATAGAGCTGAGTTGGAGATACCGGCGAGCGAAAAGACTCTGTATAGATGGCTGGCATATGCGAGGCGCTGCTTTGCGGAAAAAAGGGGGTTAAGGTTATAAAAATTATAAATGATGACAGTAGTGGGGGTTAGTCAAGTGGTATAATGGATATAGTCGGAGACCGCGGGAGCGGGATTACAGGATGAGGACAGCTGAGGCTGTCCTTTTGCGTTGGGAGGTGATGAGGATGAAAACGGGCAGGCCGCCGAAATATGAGAGCAAAGAACAAATCGAAGGGCTCATCGAAGAGTACTTTAGGAGCTGTGAAGGTGAAATGCTAAAAGACGATGACGGGAACATCGTATACAACAAATTCGGCGAACCGGTAGTTATCGGCAGAAAGCCTCCAACAGTTACCGGTCTGGCATTAGCTTTGGGATTTTCAACGCGGTTGAGCCTGCTGAACTATCAGGGGAAAAAAGAGTTTGCGAACACGATTACGCGCGCCAAGACTTATATCGAAGAATATGCAGAGAGAAGGCTCTTTGATCGCGACGGCGTCCATGGGGCTAAGTTTAGTTTAATCAATAACTTTAGAGGTTGGAGCGATAAGAGCAGGGACGAAACTGAAAAGGAAACCCTGGAGAAGCTTGACAGGATACTGGAGGGGATAGATCGTGCATCTAAGCAGTAAGCAAAAGCAGTTCTGGCTTGAAGCGTCTCACCGCTGGAATATAAAAACTGGTGCAACACGATCCGGAAAGACGTATCTTGACTATTATTTAATCCCTCGACGCATAAGGGCCTGCAATGGCAGCGGCCTTATTTTATTACTCGGCAATACGAAGGGGACGCTGGAACGGAATATACTAGAGCCAATGCGTTCAATCTGGGGCGGGCTAGTTGGCAACATAGGGAGTGATAACAAGGTAAGCCTGTTCGGCAGGAAGTGCTATGCGTTGGGCGCTGATAAGGTTAACCAGGTCACAAAAATACAGGGAGCAGGCTTCGAGTATGTATATGGCGACGAAATAACCACATGGCACGAAGACGTGTTCCAGATGCTGAAATCACGACTGGATAAGCCCAACAGCTGTTTTGACGGCACATGCAACCCTGACAACCCTAATCACTGGTTTAAGGCGTTTCTGGACGGCGATGCTGATATCTACCACCAACATTACACGATAGACGATAACCCATTTTTAACCTCTCAATTTGTCGACAATCTAAAGCGCGAGTATGCGGGCACGGTGTATTACGACCGATTTATTTTAGGCGAATGGGCGCTGGCCGAAGGCCTTGTATACTCTGTATTCGACGACAGCAAAAACACATACTCTACATTGCCGTGGGACGATGAATGCGGTGAATATTACATCAGTGTGGACTATGGGACGATGAATCCGACGTCAATGGGATTGTGGAGGATATATGACGGTAAAGCCTACCGGATTAAAGAGTATTACTATAGCGGTCGAAACAGCAGGAAGCAACTGACCGATGAAGAGTACTACAGTGAGTTGGAACAGCTTGCGGGAGATCATGTTATCCAGTATGTTATCGTCGACCCATCGGCCGCATCATTTATAGCGGCCATCCGCAGGCACGGTAAGTATGCGGTGAGAGCGGCCAACAATGCCGTCCTGGACGGGATCAGGCATACCTCGGCATATATAAATCAGGGCAGGATACTGATCCATAGCAGCTGTGAAAACACATTGAACGAGCTAAAGGCCTACCGATGGGATGAAAGCGCCGGAGAGGACAAAGTTATCAAGGAGAACGATCACGCAATGGATGACATGCGGTATTTTGTTATGACCGTACTAAGACGGATGATGTAAGGTGAGCATATGTGGCTATGGGACAGATTGAAACAGGCGGTGGATAGAGTGTTGGGGAAGCAAACAATAGAATCAGCGTTGGGGATTAAGCTGGCGGCAGCGCCCGAAATGATGGACGCAATAGAGCTTTGGAGCGCAATGTATCAGGATTGTCCGCCCTGGAAGCGTGCGTCAGTACAGACAATCGGACTTCCCGCAGCGATCGCATCAGAACTGGCAAGGCTCGTCACCATTGAAATGAAGTCGGAAATAAGCGGAAGCACGCGGGCGGAATATCTTGATAAGCAATACAGGTCGGTTATTAACGATCTGCGCCGATACGTGGAATACGGATGCGCAAAGGGCGGCCTGATCTTTAAGCCATATATAGAAGGCAGAGACATTGTTGTAGACTATGTGCAGGCCGGCCAGTTTTTTCCGGTGGCGTTCGACAGCAAGGGTGATATTACGGATATAATTTTTGTCGAGCGTAAGCAATCTGGAGATGTCACATATACCCGCCTTGAGAGACACAAGATGGTCGGGACGGTCTGCGAGATAACGAACAAAGCGTACAGAAGCCCGAATAAAAGCTATCTGGGGACGGAAACGCATCTAAATGCAGTAGAAGAGTGGGCGGGATTGGAGCCGGAAGTAACCATAGGTCCGGTTGATCGCCTGCTTGTAGGATGCTTCCGTCCCGCGCTTGCAAATACAGTTGATACAACATCCCCCCTTGGCGTATCAGTATACAGCCGCGCAGTTGGCCTTATAGAGGAGGCGGACAGACAGTATTCAAGGCTTTTATGGGAATTTGAGGGCGGAGAGCTTGCGATAGATGCTGACGTGGCGATGTTTAAAAAACACGCTAAAACGGGCAAAATGGAACTCCCCAAGGGCAAAGAGCGATTATTCAGGGTGCTCAATATGGACAGCTCACAGAGCGGCGTAAAGCCGCTCGAAGTGTTTTCGCCCGCGCTCAGGGATAATAGCTTGATAAATGGCTTAAACCAGCTCCTGCAGCGCATAGAGGACACCTGTGGGCTTGCCAGGGGGACGTTTTCCGAGGTGCAGAGCGAGGCAAAGACAGCCACAGAGATCAAGGTACTAAAGCAGCGCAGTTATGCAACCGTAGCGGATAACCAAAAGGCATTACAGGCCGCCCTGGAGCAGCTCGTGTACGCAATGGATGTATGGGCGACGCTGGGCAGGCTTGCGCCAGCGGGTACTTATGATATCTCCTATGAGTGGGACGACAGCGTTATCGTTGATACGCAAACCGAGCAGGTCATACGGATGCAGGAGGTGGCGGCAGGATTGCTTAGGCCTGAGCAGTACCTCATGTGGCGGTATGGAGTTAGTGAGCAGGACGCTAAAGCCATGATGCCCGACGCATTTGATGGCGGTGACGGATAATGCTAACGCCGGACTACCTGAGCGGGGCGCCTTCGGGATTAGTTGACCTGTTCGCCGAGCTTGAAGAGTTTGTAATACGCGATATAGCCCGCAGGGTTGCCAAGACCGGCGCCATTACAGATACAGCACTGTGGCAGACGGCGAGACTGCAGGAGTTAGGCGCGGGGCTGGTCGAGATCGAACGCGAGGTCGCAAGGATACTAGGCAAATCTGAAAGCGAAATCGAAAAGCTCCTGAATGAGGCTGTTAACCGCTCTCTTGGTTATGATGATGATATATACCGCAGGGCAGGCCTGGATCCCGATGCGCTCGGGATGTCCCAATACATCAGGGATTATATAACGGCGGTGTCACGACAGACGCAGAGCATGTTCGTTAATTTTACACAGTCAATGGGGTTTAAGACGCCGACAGGCTTTAAGCCAATAGCGCAGTATTACCAGCATGCGCTTGATCTCGCTCACCTTAAGATTGCAAGCGGAGCCATAGATTACCGGACAGCGATCAGGCAGGGCGTGGCGGAGCTGGCTGATAGCGGGATCCGGTTTGTTGATTACGAGAGCGGCTGGGTAAACCGCGTCGACGTAGCCGTTCGCCGCGCTGTGCTGACAGGGATAGGACATACGGCCGGCGAGCTGGCAATCATGCGCGCGGATGCGCTGGGTGTCACGACGATGGAGATAACGGCCCATGCCGGAGCGAGGCCGAGCCACGCCGTATGGCAGGGACGGATAGTGGATCGTTCGGGGCGTGATCCACGCTATCTTACGCTTATGGATATAGGCTATGGAGATGTAACCGGCTTCAAGGGCGCCAACTGCCGGCATGACTGGTTTCCGTTCGTCCCTGGGATATCCGTCCGCACGTATACCGACAGTCAGCTCCGCAACATCGACCCGCCGCCTTTTGAGTACAACGGCAAGACTTACAGCTACTACGACGCGACCCAGTATCAGCGGCGCATGGAGACGGCGATCCGCAAGACCAAGCGGGAGATAATGGCATATGATGCAGCAGGCGACAGCGACATGTTTACTGCCAAAAGCGTATTGCTCAGACGGCAGAGAGATACGTACAATGAGTTTTGCCGTGCGGCTGGGATACGGCCCAAGCTGGACAGGGCGCAGCAGTATGGATACGGGCGGAGCATAAGCCAGAAGGCAGTATGGGCATATAACAGAGCGTCAAGCTATAGCCAACTGAAGGGTACTAAGACGGCGGGCGGTATGTTGGTGGGCGGGGTATCAAATCATTTTGGGCAGCGCGCCATAGCGCGCGGTATAGGGCTAAGCGATATCCTTGACGCATTGACCAAACCGCTTAAAATAGGTAATATAAAAGAACAGGACATCAGGAGAAGTCAGGAGTATTTTGGAGAAAACGCAAGAGTGCAGATAAATCCAGATACAGGCGTCCTGATTACTGTATGGAAGACCAGTAGAAAGCTTCGCATCAAGCTGAAAGGAGGGAAATAATTGAAGCTGAAATGGAACAGGGAGCAGCTGGGCATGCTCAACAAAATCGGCTTTAATTTCGATCCGTCAAAAGACCTTTCGGACGCTGAATATTTTGTGCTTGATGAAAGGGTTTCGGAGTATCTGATGATGTATGGCTTTGACGAGGACGCGCCGAACAAAGAAGGCCTGATATGTGAAAGTATTATGGACATATTAAGCGAACAGTAAGCCGCCTGGGCAGGGCGGCTTTTTCGTGCCCAGGAAGACGCCTAACAGGGCGTCTTTTTTGATACAAAAAATCAGCGAAAGGATTGATGATATGTTAGTAGAAGTGAAAAAGGCAGGAAAAGAAGAAAGGGTAATGGTAACAAGCCTAGACGTGGCCGAAACGTTTGGAAAAGAGCATAAGAATGTTTTAAGAGATATCGAAACATTAGGATGCTCAGAGGAATTTAATCAGCTCAATTTTGAGCCGATTAAATATCGTGATGTAAAAAATCGCGAACAAAAAGCGTACTCCATAAAAGGATCAGACAAGGTGCAAAAGTACCTTTTTTGATATCGTGGCCCACACGGGGCCCGTGGATTAATGATATGTGATGAAAGGAGATTAATGTGGAAAGAGAATATCTTGAAGGCTTAAAGCTGGACAATGACACTATCGACAAGATCATGGCGGAGCATGATAAGGACATTGATGGACTGAAACAGCAGGTAAGCACCCTGGAAACGGAAAAGGAAAGTCTTGCGGGACAGCTCGGCGAAGCGAACAGGCAGATTGAGGATTTCAGGGATACGGACATCGAGGGAATCAAACAGGCGGCCGACGACTGGAAAACCAAGGCGGAAGCCGCAGAAGCCAAAGCAAAGGCCGACGTAGAGAAGCTGCAGTTTGATTACGCTTTGAATGCCGCGCTAACAGGGTCAAGAGCGCGGGACACAAGAGCGGTTACGGCGTTGCTGGACATGGAAGGCCTGAAGCTGAATAACGGAGAGATCGTCGGCCTGAAGGATCAGCTGGAAAGGCTGAAGGCTGAAAAGGAGTTTTTGTTTGAGGGCGAGGGGATCCCGAGGATAGTAAAGGGCACAAACAATAACGCCGATACAGGCGGGACTGATGCCTTAAGGGCCGCTATGGGATTAGGTAAAAAAGAATAAATTTAGGAGGAAATAAAGTATGCCAAATACAATAGTATTAGCAAAAAACTATACCGATCTGCTTGATGAGGTGTACCGCAGTGCATCGGTAACAGCAGACCTTACAAGCGATAACACAATAATACGTGCAGGCGTAAATGCCAACGAGATAGTATATCCGCAGATTAGTGTTACCGGACTAGGGGATTACGACCGAAACGCCGGCTACACTCAGGGTACTGTTGACGTGCAGTGGAAGACAACGTCATTTAATTATGACAGAGGAACAAAATTGTCTGTTGACGCAATGGATAGTCAGGAAACATTTGATATTGCCGCCGGCACCGCCGGCGCGGCCCTGCAAAGGGAGCGTGTAGCACCAGAGGCCGATGCATTTGTGTTTGCAACGCTGGCAGGCAAAACGGGCATCTCCATAGCGAATGCGGCCACTCTTGCCGGCGGCGAAGAGTTTCTTGCCGCGCTGTTGGCCGCCAAGAATAAAATGGATGAAGACGAGGTGCCCGAGGAAGGACGCATTCTGTATGCAACGCCAACGCTAATTAATAGTTTAATGGCGCTGGATACAACAAAATCCAAAGAGGCCTTTAACTCGTTTAGTACAGTGAAGAAGGTCCCACAGACCCGCTTCTACACCTCTATTGATTTGCTTGATGGAAAATCGGAAGGCGAGGAACTGGGGCACTTCCAGAAATCAGCGTCTGGTAAGGAAATCAACTTTATGATTATCCATAAGCCGGCCATCATCAAATGGGATAAGCACATCGCATCTGATGCGATACCACCAGCAAACAACCCAGATAGCGACGCTTACATTATCAAATATCGCAAGTATGGAATCGTTGACGCTTACGACAACAAGCTTGCAGGCATCTATCTGCATCACAAGGCATAGGGAGGGATGATTATGGCGCAGACGGTAGGCATGGGGGCGACCAAAAAGCTGACCCCCGAAAAAAAGGAGGTCAAGCGGCTGAAAGATGAGATTGATACTCTGAAGACGGAGCTTGAAAAGGCATACGCGCGGATCGCGGAACTGGAAGGGAGCCAGTAGCATGGCATATGCGGACTATGCTTATTATACCGACATATACAAGGGCGCCACCGTGCCCGAATCGGAGTTCGACGCAGCGGCAGAGCGCGCATCGGAGATACTGGACAGCCTGACTTACGGGCGGATTACGGGCGATTGGATCGACGATGACAGCGTAAAAAAGGCCTGCTGTGCAATAGCGGAGAGGCAGTATACAGCTGACCAGCGAGGAGGCGCTGACGTCAAAAGCGAGAGCGTTGGCTCATACAGCGTAACATATGCAGACGGCGGCACGAACGCCAAGAATGTGGCAATAGCAGCACGATATCTCGCCGAAACGGGCCTGCTATACAGAGGATTGCCATGATAACTAACGCAGACATGACCATCTATCACAGGGTTGTAGCGCCGGATACGCGGCTGGATACCTATGTCAGGTATCCGGTCTACGGCGTCTTGTGGGAGGAACGGCAGGCTGTCAACGTTATAAGCAGCGGTCTGAAAGACGCCGATAAGGTGACGGTATACGTACACATTGACAATATGTCCGGCGTTGCTGTCGCAAACGGCGACGTCATGGTACGCGGCATATGCGATAGAGAGATAGCAACCGACTACAGGATTGCACAGCTGCAGAGGGATTACCCCAGCGCGGTTGTGACCAGCGTCGATAAGAAGGATTTTGGCAGCGTACGGATGCGGCATTATGAGATTGGGGGCAAATAATGGCAAACAGAATTACAATTACAACGCCGAGAGGCTCTATCTACCATATGACCGGAAAAAATGGTAAGGTTACTGCCAGGCTGGAGTGGAATGCAGGATTTGGACGCGAGAAGACGGCCAGTTTCACACGCGCACAGATGTTTGTAGACAGTGAGGTGCTGCGGTTTTGCTCCTCTCGTGTACCGTTTGATACGGGGATGCTCCAAAAGTCCGGCATCCTCGGCACGGTTGTAGGGAGCGGCGAGGTGCGGTACATCGCGCCATATGCTGCTAAACAGTACTACCATACGGCGCCTACGCGGAGTTATGACGCCAATCGCGGCGGTATGTGGTTTGAGCGCGGCAAAGCGGTTGAGCGGGATCACATCCTTCGTGGCGCGCAGAAAATAGCAGAAGGGAGACGGTAATGAGTACAACAATCATAGAAGCACTATTTGAGTATTTTGCGGCTTGCCCGTTGATAACGGATAATCGGCTCAACATCGACTATTTGCCTGAGGATACCAGCCAGGCGGGCGTTGAATACTCAATAGGTACGACGCCCGCCAACGAGGTTGTAAGGCAATACAAAGACGGAGGGCAGCTATGCCGATACGTATTCGTGATTACCGGAGTTAATGATTGCGCGCCAGGTGCTGCGCAGAATATGCTTAACTCAGGCTTTTATGAGGTATTGGCGCTATGGCTGGGCAAGCAGTCCCGAATGCGAAAATTGCCGGATCTGCCGGACGGACTGTCGGCCCAGCGAATTAAGGCATTGGGTCCAGGCTATTTATACGCGCCGGACATCAACTCGGGTAAATACCAAATCCAGTGCGAGCTGGAATATTACAGAAAAGGAGATATTAATGTATGAAATTAGGCGATTTCATGGCCGGAAGAACCCCGAATCCTGATCATTCGGGGTTTTCTAATGCGGATGATATGGTGCTTGCCGTTGGCTTAGGCAGCGCGGCCGCAGAACCAAATGACTATACTGCGGCTGTTGTGGGGATAACCGAAGCCTCAGGGGCGCTTGACGCACAGACGCAGGATGCTAATTACCTGTATACTGGACCGGTATCCATCAAAACCGGAACATCACGCACTTTCACAGTAAGCGGGGACAGATGCCACGGCGACGAGTTCCAGGATGCGTTACTGTCCCACGCCGTCAAATACGGCACAGGGCAGGCGGTAATCAAGCCGTATGTATACTTTGATATGCTGACAGGCAAGGGCGAAAAAGGAGAGGTGTCTATAGCGGTCGAAGAGGATCTGAGTGGGGCCGCAGGAGAAAGAGCATCGTTTAGCGCCGCGCTGACCTCAGTTGGTAAACCCACAGAATATACGTATGTGCCCAAGGCGTAAGAAACATATTGATGGGCGGCTGAGCCGCCCTTTTGCATTGCAAGGAGATTAATTATGATAGTAAACGGTATTGAACTGGATTTTGATATCACATCGCCAGCCGACGTGCTGCGCTATAAAGCGGCGGGAGAAAAAATGGAAGCTGAGGGCGCGAAGATCGCCCTGCCGTCATTGCAGCCAGACGATCCGGATTTTTTGGATGCTTATGTCAACATGCTGAATGCTCAGCTGCGGCTTTTCGGTAACTTTATCGACGAGGTGTTCGGCGAAGATATCGCCGCCCAGCTTTTAGGCAACAACCCCAGCCTCAACAAAGTTGCTGAAATCAACGACGCCCTGGGGGAGGCGATGGAAGCACAGGGCAAGGAGTTTGGCGTGCGGCTGCAAAAATATCAGCCAAATAGGGTGACGCGGAGAGCGGCGAAATGAACATCCTGCTCTTAAACGGCCTGCCGGAGGATTACGAGGGCATCCCGATATCGCCGGATTATCGCAATATGATACAGGTTGATCTGATATTGCGGGATCCCGACCTGTCCGACGCCGACAAGGTGGCCGCCGCGCTGGATCAGCTGTATCCGGAGATACCTGAGGATATCGCAAAGGCCGTTAACGGACTGGACTGGTTCTTTACGCGCGGTCAGATAGGCGGCGAAGGCAAAGAGGACGGCCGCGCTCCCCAGAGAGCATTCGACTTCAGCCAGGACGCCAATTTGATATATTCAGCGTTTTACGCAACGTACAACATAAGCCTTACCACCATCGACTTCCTCCATTGGTGGGAATTCATGGCGTTGTTTGAGGGCTTGCCGGAGAGCACACTCATAAAGAGGGTGATCTACTGGCGCACAGCCGACCTGACGGGCCTGCCAAAGGAGGAGCGCAAGCACGTCCAGAAGATGCGCAGGCTGTTTGCCCTGAAACAGGCGGACGCGCCCCCGCTAAGCGTTGAGGAAGTTAACCGGCAGACCATGGAAAGAGTGGCGAAACGGTTTGAGGCGGCAGAAAAGGCGTTGAAAGGGGGCGAAAAAATGTTAAAATTATATGAATACATTTCTTATTGAAAGTTATGTTATGAAAAAGGTATTAGCTTTTGTACTGTTGTTGATGCTTGTTGTACTTGTTGTTGGTTGTAGCCCAAATGAACAAGGGGCCAGCGGGGCAGGGCAGACTTCGGAGCCTACGCATTCCGCTGAAGTAATCGAGCCCACGCTATTAGAACCGACGCAAAGTATTTTGCCTACTGAAGTCCCAACCCAGCAACCTACTCAGGAGCCACAAAAGACGGAGTTCGATGAGATTGATATAAGCGATTACGGAATTAGTGTATCTTTGCCAGCCGATTCAAGAGTTTTCGACAATAGAGAAGAAGGAGGCACCCTTGGTTTTACAAATGTTGATAAATCTTGGATTTTGCTATTCGTAACCATTGACGCAGGCGATATGACGAACGAAACGCTTGTTTCGGAGACTGATGTTGCAAAACACTTGAAAGCAGGATATGAAGAGAGCGCAGAAAATATAGAATACCTGGTAGATGGAACAACTATGCTAGACGGCGAGGAGGTCCTCCATATCATTTATGCTTATACAAGGGACGGAGAACAAGCAAGAGCGGAGCATATAATATTTGTGGAGAATGGCAAAGTTATTGATATGTCATTAAACGTGTTTGATTTAAAAGATGAGGACGCTATTGCTATACTAGAGGAAATAAAAGATTCTGTTAGATTTAAATAATCGCTCATTTGATAAAAAGAATAGTAGCTGCTCCCTCTAGCCAAGCGCACAGCTACTACTCCATCACGCCGCTCAATAATGGAGAACGGTGAAATCATTATATCATAATACCTTCGTTTGGTAAACCAAATGAGGGTATTTTTGTAGAATTTTGGTTGTCGTGTTGACATACAAACATGTTTGAGGCACTGGCGGCCTTGGAATCGCTCCTGGAGCGCGCCATTGATGATATGAGTAATGCCGTATCAAAGGCATACGACGAGTATTACGCATCCAGAAAACAGGGAGACGGCGAACGGGAACTATTGAAAGCTGTGGCTAAATGAGGAAAGGAGAATAGGCATGAACGAACTAATTAAGGTAAATTACGAAAACGACCAGCCAACAGTGCTGGGCAGGGACTTGCATGAAGCGTTAGAGGTCAAAACCAGATATAATGATTGGTTTGTGCGAATGTGTGAGTATGGGTTTACTGAGGGTGTAGACTTTTACTCAAAAATGAGTAAAACCTCAGAAGGAGGAAGGCCTGGAAACGATCACCAGTTAACAATCCCGATGGCCAAGGAGATATGTATGTTGCAACGAAACGATATCGGCAAGATGTTCAGGCAGTATTTCATCCAGCTCGAATCAGCCTGGAACACCCCTGAAGCTGTAATGGCACGCGCGCTAAAAATGGCTGATAAGCAGATAGCGCATCTACGCCTGGTCAACTCAGAACTGACGGTAAAGAACCAAATCATGGCTCCCAAGGCAGATTACTTTGATGAGCTGGTAGACCGCAACCTCCTGACCAACTTCAGGGAGACAGCTAAGCAGCTGCAGATAGGACCGAAGCGATTTGTGGACTTTCTTATAGATCATAAATATGTATACAGGGATAAGCGCGGGAAGCTCCTGCCCTATCAACAGCATGCGGCCAATGGGCTTTTTGAAGTCAAGGAGTGCGTAAATGATAAGACCGAATGGAGCGGAACACAGACGCTTATTACACCCAAAGGACGGGAGATGTTCAGGCTTTTGATGGTTAGTTAATAGAAATCCACACGAACCTTGAAAACTGAATAGCGAACGCACGAGGGCATCCGGCCCAGCAAAACGGCGGACGTGGAACCAGCGCGACGGGCGGCATCCGATAAAAAGGGCGAGCAGTCGAAGGGCGGAGACGTAAGAACCGAGCGTGCGTTGCGTAATAAAACATCTTAATCTAAAATAGGAGGGAATATATAATGGAAACGCAGAGCAGAATCAAAAGCCCATTGTTTTGGGTAGGGTTAGTGAGCGCGGTATATACGGCGGTAGTCTCCGCCGGAGTTTCAGCGGGAGTGGAGATGCCATGGTGGATAGGCGCGATAGGCGTGGGGCTGTCGGCGGTGCTGGTGTACTGCAACGGCAACAATCCAAGTATAACGGGTAAGTATTGAGTTTAGGGGGGCGGAGTGATCCGCCCCCTTTGCTTTTTTTCTACTCCACGTAATCGACCGGAGCGATGCGGTAGCAAATCT
>ULXL01032933.1_pt1 | contig 12269 bp, 3 predicted proteins | sample 1961241 | NCBI WGS metagenome assembly ULXL01 (sample SAMEA4835837, study PRJEB28245) | human gut metagenome | biome: gut microbiome; material: fecal sample | place: Denmark | collected 2008
TCGGTTTCAGAATCCAGCCGTCCTCCGGCACCAGCTCACGCTTTTCCTTATTACAAAGGTCCATATTGTCGAGAATCGTGGCACAGGAGATGGAGAGGGTGCAGGTGTATTCCGCGTCGCCAATTTCCACGTCCTCCGGCTCGACCGGGATGGGCTTTCCCTCCGGCACGGGGTCGGTCTGGTACTTGTCCTTGCCCGTACCGGTGTCGATCATCATGCCGCCCACTTCTTCATATTCGCCGGTTGCACTTGCCTGGATTTCCTCCGGCGAAAGATACTCTGGCGGCTCGGTGTCAGCCCGTGCGGGTTTGTCTGTCTGCGGCGCGTCAGACGGCTCAGGTGTGCTTTCGGCGGGTGTCTCTACCGGTCCCGTCTCAACGTCATCCGGCACGTCTGCCGCCGCTGTGTCCTGCTCCGGTGTCTCCACCGGAGCGGCAACGGTCGGCTGTTCCGACGTGTCTTTCTGTTTCGGCATATCCCGGTCGCCAAAGGTAAAGGCCGCAGCCAGCGCCAGAACGATCAATACCGGAACAATGATTTTCCATTTGTGTTTCTGCCAAAATTTCATGTTAAATCAACTCCGCAGCGGTCAACATATTGTAAAGCATCTGTGCAATTTCGCAGCGCAGAATCGCCTTTGTAGGTTCGATATTGAGGTCGCTCTGGTCGAGGATATTGACGGAGTAGCAGAACGCCATCGGTTCCTTCGCCCAGGATGCCACGCTGCGATAGTCTCCGAACTGTGCCAGCATATCCTTTGTCGCAGCCGCGCCCATCGCAGTGTCCAGCCCGCAGAGCTTCGCCGCTCTTGCCACCATTGCGGCGGCCTCCTGCCGGGTGATGGTGCCGTCCGGATTAAATTTGCCGCTGCCAACGCCGTTGACAATGCCGCTGCTGTTGGCTGTGCCAATGTAACCGGCGTACCATTTGGAGCTGGGAACATCGGTAAAGACTTTTGTATCCTTTGCCGCCAGACCGAGGGCGCGTGTGACGATGGCGGCAAATTCCGCGCGCGTCATGGTCTTGTTGGGCATGAACGTGCCTTTTCCCATGCCGTTGATGATGCCGCGGGAGGCGAGTTCTTCGATGGCGGCTTTGTTCGCGTGGTTCTTGATGTCCGTGAACGTTGTGTCGGGGGCGGTCACGCCGGGGACCTTGACGGAGGCGTCGGCATTGCCCTTGTTGACGTTCGAGGCGGGCTTCGATGTGCTCTTGGTCACGTCACCCATGCGGTAGAGGGTGGTTTTGCCGTTTTCTGCGCGGTCGATGGCGACGAGGGCGTAGAAGCCCTGTTCGGCGGACATCTGGTTGTTGCCGTCCGAGCCGTCGAGGACGTGGTAGAAGCCGCCGTTCGACTGGCGGAAGGAGAGAAGATTTTCTGTCAGGGTGTGGCCGCTTTTCACGAAACGGCTGTCATCCAGAGAAATCCCCAGCTCACAGAGCGCGACCACGACCTGTGCAACGGACTCTACGTTGGTCGTGCCCCACGATGCGTAGCCGCCCTTGCTGTCCTGCACTTTGGAAAGGTAGGTCAGAGCCTTGTCTGTCGCGGTTTTGACCGCTTTCTGATCCTGATATTTTGCAAGTGCCTGCAATGCCATTGCGGAAATGTCCACGTCGGAATCGCCGGTGCCGGTGAGACTCCAGCCGCCGTCCTTCATCTGATTCTTGATGATCTCATCGATGTAAAGCTGGCGCGTGGCCTGTGTCTTTGCGGCGGGGTTCTTCGGAATGTCGTAATTGCCGGAATCCAGCGCGATCAATGCCCAAATGGGGCCGTTCAGACCCTGCCAGATGGTCTTTTCAAAATCGCCCAGCGGCATTAAAAGGTTGTAGCCCGCGACCTTGGACGGATCGCGTCCAATGGCGGTCAGCGCGAGGATGACGCGGGAATACTCGGTGTATTTTCTTTCATGCAGCACGCCGGAGCAGTTCTTGACGTACTTCTCCACGCGCGCATAGTAATCATCGTAGTAATTTGCGGGAACGGAATACCCGGAACGGGCAAGACCGATGACTGCCCATTCGCCGCCGATGGAGCCGACTTCCGGAGACTTCACGGAAGAGAGCATAAAAGCGGCGCTTGACTGCACCTCACTCTGGACGCTGGACGCTGCAAATGTGGGAACAGCCAGCGAGAACAGGACGGAAAACGCCAGAATCAGCGCTGCAAATTTACGAATTTGCTTCATATTTTAATCCCCCTATAATGCGGCAAGCAGGGCTGCCCCCAAAGGGGGGCAGTCCTGTGCTGCAAAGTGTTATTTGGTGGTTGCTACATTTTCCACGAAACGGTGGAGAATAGCTGCAACCTGTGCGCGGGTGGCGTTGCCGGTCGGCATGAGTTTGCCGTTCGAGCCGTTGACCAGCTTTTCAGCAACGGACCATTGCAGAGACGCTTCGGCATAACCGGAGACGCTTGTATGGTCGGAGAAGCTGTTCAAGCTGGAGCTTGCGGCGGTATTGTACTTCTTGTACTGCGCATAGCGGTACAGGATTGCTGCCATCTGCTCACGGGTGACATTTACGTTCGGGCTGAATGTGGATGTCGAAGTGCCGTTGACAATGCCGTTGTCGGCTGCCCACGTCACAGCGTCCTCATAGTAGCCGTTGTACTGGACATCCGAGAAGCCGCTGCGTCCATTGACTGCGGGCTGGCCTTCCAGACGATAGAGGACAGTTACGAGCATCGCGCGGGTCATGCTGGTATTCGGGCTGAATGTCGTATCGCTTGTACCGGAGAACAGCCCGTTCTCGTAAGCGAATACAACGTCATCATAGAACCAGTCGCTTTCACGCACATCCGTGAACGGAAGCTTACCGTTTGTAAAGGTGACTTCAATGCGCGTCGAGACAGTCAACTTGTCCACGGTGTAGGTTGTAACCGCACCGACGGACTTGCCGTTGACCTTGACGTCCTTGACCTTATAGCCGGTGTCCGGTTTGAAAGTGAAGGTGACAGACTTGCCGATATGCTGGAATGTCAGCTTTGGCTCGACCGTGCCGTTCTTGCCAACCTTCAGAATCTTACCCAGCAGCTCATTGACATACTGTTCCGGTGTAATGTCTCTTGCGCGGAGCCAGCTATTGTAGTAGCTGCCGTCGCCAAGAGACGGATACTGAGAATCGTTGAACCAGTCGGCAACTTCGCAGCTATAGTCATTGACATAGTGCCAAATGACTACATCGCCGTCGTTCAGTGTCCAATTCTTCAAGCCCTGATTCGGGTGCTTACCGTTGACGGTATACATCCAGCCGGACTTCTTGCCGTTGGTGAACTCGCTCAAGGCGTAGCTGCCGAGGCAGGACGGGGCGTAAATCGTGCTGACATAGTTGCTTTCCGCACCGATGTAGCGCAAGCCTGCATCGCTCATGGCTTCGGTAAAGAGGTCATAAACCGTAGCGTTCTCTTGCAGCGCATACGTTTTGGTGGGAACCCACGTGACGTATTCGGGCAGATAGCTGTCGGTCGTCAGGTCAACATCCTGCGTTGCTTCGAGCGCGCCGATGAGACGGAACGTAACTTCAATGTCGCCGGATTTGACAGCATCCAGATCAGCCATAGCCTTCTGGAAAATATCCTCAACTCGTTCGCAGGAAACTGCGGCGTTCATATCCCTCTGCGCAGTCTGTAGGATGCTCTGGAGCTTCTTCTTCGCGGCATTGCCATACTTCTTAGTCTTGTCGCTCAGAAGCTCGTCGTAGTGCGCCTTGAGTTCCTTGTAACGTTCCGTCTGCTTTTCGCTGAGAATTGCCTTGTAAGCATCCTCGGCAGCAGTCAGAGTGTTGTAATTTGTGACCTTTGCCTTGTCGGCAGCAGAGAGCTTGTTGTAGGCGTTGCGCGCTTCTGCAATAGCGTCATAGCTGTATTCATTGACTTCATCGATGCTATCGATCATGTCAATGACTTCCTGTGCGCTTGCGTCCTCACGCTTGACTACATCCGTCATATCATAGAGAGAATGTTTTCCCTTGGCATGACGGTCATAAGCAACAAGTGCGTAGGTGCCCTGTTCAGCCGCCATCTGGTTATTGCCGCTGCTGCCATCGGAGAGATGCAGGAAGCTACCGTCCTCTTGCGCGTAGCTCAGGAGGTTTTCCAGCACAGAATGACCGTTCTTCACAAAACGGGAATCTGTGTTGGCATCCAGCCCAAGTGCGCTGAGTGCAACGACGACCTGTGCGGCGGATTCCGAGTTTGCCGTACCGAACGATGCAAAGCCGCCATCATTTTGCTGCATACCGGACAGCAGCGTAAGTGCTGCTTCGATTGCAGATTTGACTTCCGGATGTTCTTCGTCGTTGTACGGTGCAAGTGCCTGAAGCGCCATCGCAGTCATATCAGTGTCTGCGGTGCCACCATCGAGCGACCAGCCGTTGCCGACACGGTCGGCAAGAATTGCTTCGATCAGCTGCTCACGTTTGGCGTATTCGTAGTTTCCGCTGTCCACCGCAAGGAGCGCCCAAATCGGACCATTGCTGCCCTGCTTTTTCACATAGTCCAGATCGTTCAGCGCGGTCAAAAGGTTATGACCGCCCACACTGGTGGGATCTTCGCCAATAGCAGTCAGGGCAAGAATGATGCGGGAGTGTTCGGTCGATTTGGTATTGTCCAGCTTTTCACCAGATTTGATGTTTGCCTTCACATAGGCTACAACACGGTCATAATAGCTGTCATAGTAGCTGTTTGTGACGTTTGCGTTACCGCGTGCCAGACCAAGAACTGCCCATTCACCACTTACAGAACCAACCTGCGGTGTGGGAACCGTTTTCTTGATGTTGGCAAGCGCCTTATTCAGATACTCGCTGTAGCCGGTGTCCTCACCAGAGCCGCCCTGTTCCAGCTTTTTAAGTGCCTCAACCGCCTGTTCCAGCTTCGTTGCGTCAATGCCGGTTTTGTCGGGCAGCGCGTCATACGCAGCCTTTGCGGCGTTGATCTGCTTCTTGTCGGCAAGGGTGACTTTGTCTTCGTCGGGCAGATCGTCAATCAACTGCCGCACATGGTTTTTCTCCGTTCTAAGCATCCATGTGTAGCACTGATCGATGACAGAAATCGTTTCCGAGGTAAGATACTGTTTCTGATCCGCAGTCAGCGCATCGAGCGCTGCCTTTGCGGCATAAACAGTCTCTTTATCGCGGAGCGTCAGACTGTCTGGGTCGGGAAGTTTATTTGCGGCAGTTGTAACGGCATCTGCTGCGGTCATATCATCAATGATCTTTTCACACGCAACCAGCTTGTTATACTGGGCTTCGTGTTCTGTCTTGAAAGTTGCCTTAGCTGCTGCGTCTAGTGCGTCGAACAAGCTACGCGCCATGCGCACAGTTCTGGCATCATCCAGCGTCAGACGGCTTGCTGCGGGAAGATCATCAATGATTTCTACAAGCTCTTTTGCGTCGCCACTCTTGACAACCTGAATGGTGTACTTTGTGGCGGTGCCGCCGTTATTCATGCTGCCCCATGCACGCTCACCAACGCCGACGTAGATTACGTCGCCAGAGGACACAGAGAGCATATCGCCGCTCATGTAGCGGCTGTTCTCATCCTTATAGGAATTGAGATACATCCGCGCCTGATAGTTTTTGTTTGCGGCGGTAAAGCGGACAGTCACACCGGTTGCTTCACCCTGAATCGTCAGCACATAGTTGGTTGTCGAACCGGAGAACTCCGGAGACAACTTCGCACCAGAAACGATCAGGCTTTGCAGCGAGGTGTCGGTGCCGCTCCATGTGCCGCCGATGTCCGCGCCGAGCTTCGTGGTATACATGAGATGGATCTCGTCGCCGTCAGCCAGTCCGCCGTTGGTATAACGGAAATCGGAGAAGCTGGCGTTGACGAACCAGTCATTCTTTGTACCCATCCAGCCGGAGTTGGGACCGCCGGTGAACTCTGCGAGCGTGTAACCGTCTTTCTCGACCGATGCAAGATACGTTGTACCGTAATCATAACCGCCACGGTTCCAGGTATAGCCTGCACCTTCGAGCGCCTTGAGGGCAACGGTCATCATGCTGTCGCAGTTGGTCAGATCGTAATACCCGTCAATGATGGTATTCTTCAAGCTGGCAGGCAGAGACTCGTCCAGATACGTCGTGTTTTCGACGATGACGTGGACACGGCCAACTGTCCGTGCATCAGGGTACAGCTTTGTGAAGTTCTCACCAACTTTACCGGATTCGGAAGACTGCCCGATTGTCGGCACCTTCTCCATCTCGGAGACGGCTTTCTTTCTGGCGGCAATGACATCAGCTTCGGTCGTTGCGCTTTCGATTTCTTTCAAACCGTTAGCCAGCGCTGCGTCAAGTTCGGCCTGATGTTCCGTGTCGTACTCGTTTGCGGCAACAAGAGCGTTGTACTTCGCATTGACGATGTTCGTTGCGGTTTCCTTGGCCTTGGTCAGCTTTTCGGTGTCACTCTCGACCGGTCCCCATGTGATCGTGACGGTCACATCATTGTATGGCATTGCGAAGCCGAGGTAGGCGTCGGGAATGTCAACGTTGACTACTTCAGTGGACTTGCCCTTGTAGCCAGAATCATCATAGACGCGCTGCGTGCCGCTGATAACGTCGGACCGGCTGATACCCTCATATGTAATGCTCTTGACTTCATACTCGGTATCACCGATCTTGACAGTCAGGTGCCCCTCCGTACCGTACTCGCCGGGGGTGGTGTTTGTGCCTTCCAGCGTCAGAACAATGCTGAGGTCTTCATCGCTGATCGACCATGCGGCGCTGTCCGTCGTATATGTGCCATTTGCATTGCGTGTCTGGAAATATGCCGCGTAGTCTACACCGGTATAAATCCGAACCGGTGTCAGCGGGTCGGTTTCGCTGAAGGTTTTAGAGAACAGCTCCGTTTTGCCGTCGTAAGCGCCGAAGGTGTACGGCGTTACGATATTGATAGCCTGTGTATGGTCGTGTTTGCCACCCTCTGCGCGGTCCATCTTGGCAGGATTGTTGCGCAGATCGTCGATCATGGCGTTCAGCGCAGCGGTTGATTCATCCGAATCGCCAACAACGTTAAGCGTCAGCTCATATGTTTCTGCTTCGGGGAGTTTTTCTCCCTTTTCATCCATATAAGCCTTGACTTTATCGTACTTGGCTTTTTCGGAGTTTGTGAGCTGCGAACGCTGATAGCTGTTCATGCTGGTATAGCACTGAATCAACGTCGTTGCCGCTTCTTTGACGCTTGCGCTGGCGGTGATCTTGTTCACATCGTCCGGGAGCTTATTCAGATTTGTCCGGAACGTCTCAAGCGCTGTTTTATTTGCCTGAATCGTTTCGGTCTGCTTGCTCTGGATGGTGCGGATCGCTGCCTGCTGCGCAAGGTATGCTTCGCCGGTCGTAGCCGTCGAATCATTCAGCGTAGCAACGGCCGCCTTGTACGCAGCTTCGATCTCTGCCCAGGTATCGTCGCCAAAGATCTTCTTCGGATAGGCGTTGTAGACCGCGTCCAGCTTCGCTTTCAGCTCTGCGCGGACTGCGTCAGGCTGCTCTGCGACTCCGACCTTCAGCTCCAGATACGGAGCCGCGACAGTACCGGAGTAGAAGAGCGCGGAATCCTCGTCGTTTGCGCGTGCGTCGTAGGCGGTGACAAGATATTTGCCCTCCTGATAGAGCTTGAAGCTCACGGAGCCGCTTGCATCCGACGTGGTTTCAGACAGAATCGGCGTGTCGGGGTAGCTGCCGTCCGTGTTCTGCGGACCATAGGCGGCAATCGTCGCACCCTCATAGGGGCTGTAGCTGCCGGTATATGTCCAGAGATGCGCGGACGTGCGCTCGACGGTAAGCGTTGCTTCTTCGCCAGCGCCGACATTCTGCGCCCCGGTTTCCTTGAAGCGCAGCGCAGCGAGGGAGTTTGTCATGCTCGTCCAATCTACAGCTGCACGATAAATGTAGTTGAACGTGTAGGACGGCCAGTCCATGTGCGTTAGCTGAATCTTGTCGCCGTCTTTCAGCACATAGCTGTCGTCTGCAAGATCCTGCTTCGCGCCGGGCGTTACACCGTAGAGCATCGTGCCATTGACGAACGTGTGCCAGACACTGTATTCACTCACGCCGTAATAGCTTCTGCTCGGTTTATAGCCGGTTGTCGTCCAGAGATCGGCAAGCGTTGCGCCACGATCCAACGTGACAGTTTGAATCTGCGGCTTATTTCCTACGGGGTCTACCATCTGATTGTACGGGTCATTAGGATTCGGAACCCGCAAATGCAGATCGTCCGTATAGGAGAATGTAACCGTTACCGTATTAGAAGCAGAAGTCAATCTGTAGGCTGCGGACAGAAATTCTCTTGTCAGCGCCGCGTACTGCTTTACCTCTGCATCGCTGATATATTCAGATACGGAATGTTTCGCTGCATAATCCGTCGCCGCTTCACGGGCGGCTTCAAATGCTGTCCAGCTTTCTTCCGTGTACTTGCCGCCGTTTTCCGTCATGGCATACCGTTTGGCAAGTGCCTGAATGGTGCGCAGGTTGACTTTGGCTTCATCCACCTGATCGTTGAAAACCAACGTGTAGTTTTTCAGCGCATCCGCATAATCATCAGCGGTCTTTTGATTCAATGCAATGTTTACACCTGTGGCAGAGCCGTCGGCGTTGAACAGAGTGTTGAAATAGTTTTGCGCTTCGCTGCGTACTGCACGGAATCCTTGTGCGCTGGGAACAGTACAGTTTTCAAGGTACTCCTCGCCGTAATTATACTGTTGTAGCGTCTCATAGAGATATGTTGCGTTCAGCTGAGATGCGGGAATCAGCTTGCTAATAGCAGTCTCCAACTCTGCAACAGCCGCAGTAATCTGATCCTCGGTTGTTGCAGTATCCAACACATTCTGCGCCTTAGCGCGGGGACCGTTGACCGCAGTGAACTCCGCCCAAAAGCTCCCGTTTTTGCTTGAGATGGTATCTGATTCCTTACCATTGTAACGGTCATTTGTAAGATAGTAGTTAGAGTTCCCGTCTTTTACGGTCTCCAGCAAATTAGAAAGGGGAGCTTTTTTCGTGTCGTCAAGAACGTTTCCGCCACTGTTTACAGTGCTTACCTGTATTAACAGGATGTCAAGCGGCGCCCCTTCAAATTCTTCGTTTGAAAAATAGATTAGATCTGAAATGACATCAGACGAAGCAATGAGCGAAGCATCTGTAATATTGATTAGCCCGTCGCCACTCATTCCCTCTATAACTTCTGCTAAAGCGTCATTTTCAACAGCATTTTCCAATGAAACGCTATCATCTTCGACGGTTCCCCCAAAACATGTTTCAGGGACAAACCAGCCCGATTCAAGTGACACTGTGATTTGAGTTGTCCCAAAAGGCGCTTTAGCATAATAGAGCGTATATGGAGTTTCTGCTTCTACGAAATTAGCTGTACCGATTACTTGAACAGATAATTCCTCTCCAGACGCAAACACTTTGATGTTGGACATATTGTCTGCAAAGACTGGAAGAGAAAACATTCCACATATAATCGCAATGCATAGGAGGAATGACAATACTTTTTTTGTTTTTTGCATAAAAAAAGTGGGCGCGGATACGATTAAGTATCCGTGTCCACACTCCTCCTGTTATCTTGTGATTTTCACCATTGTAATATACGGAGCTTCAGTTCCACTCTGCGTGATAACCTGCACATAATTTGTGCTTCCGCTCGGCGTGCTAAAAGTGATTTCAGTTCCAGATGTTACCTTTTCACCATTGACGTAGATGTTTTCTGCGCCAGATGTAACAGTGACTTTGGTGGTTGCGCTGTATACTTTCTTAGTGACTGTACCCATGTTGGAAGTTGTAACAGTGCTAGTACCAACTTTCACTGTAGGCGTCGTCGTAGCAGCACCGGAACCATCCCCGTTTGCAACATAAAGACCGCAAACTTCGGCAGAAGTTTCGCCAAAGACACCTGCGCTGAACAGAACTGCACTGTAAACGCGGACGTAACGCACAGAGGAAAGCTGAACAGGATTGCCGTTTGCATCAACTGCCCAAGCGAGGTCGAAGCCGTCGCCGCCTGCACCGGCGTCAGTCGAGGGAGCGGCTGCGTAGGGGTTGTTGACAACGGTGCCATACTGAGAACCATTTACACGGACATCCGCATAGCCCCACTGATACACGTCGGTCATCTCAGCCTGCGTCGGAGCCGCCGTTGCGCCCTCGTTCAGAACGACCATGTCATCCTCAACAGTCGTAACACCTGTGTAGGTAATGACTTCCGCAGTACCGTTTCTCAGCCAGCTTACGCCGTTCACAGCGTTGCCGATGTTCCAAACGTTACCATAGTTTTCGTTGCTTGCATATTCAGGCCACCATGCAGCGGCTGCCGGAGTATCGGTGGTGTAGGTCTTGGGGTAGGTGCTGCCGGTGAGCTGCGGAATACCAGTCCACGTTGCTAGGGCAACTGCTGCATCAACATCGGATGCATTGTCCGAAGACGGAGCAGTAAAGTCCGTCGAGACGTAGATGCCAGCTTTTGCAAAGCTCTTTCCACCGATGGTGGTATTAGCAGTTGCAATCTTGATATAGGAGATGTTCTGGTTCCACTTGGTGTCGCTCATGTAGTGGCGGGAACCGGCCAGCGTGTACCAGGTCACACCGTCGTTGGAAACCTGAACGCCAGCAGCTTCTGGATTGCCCTTAAATGCGTTGCCGTAAACAATGAAGTCAATGCCGTACTTGTTGTTGGCATTGTTTTCAATGCGGTTGTCGCCCATGTCGAACTGAACATAGCCGCCAGCCATGCCGAGGGAAACGCCAGTAGAAACGTAGCCGGTCTTGAACTTCACGTCATTGCTGGAAGAGCTAACGTTGGTGTTGTCCGTGTAGAGCGTGCCCCAGCCGAAGCTGTTGGGACGAGCAAACTGGCCAACAGGCAGATAGCCGTTTACATCAACCGGGTTTATGCCAGTTGCTATCGCAGTATAATGCGGGCAGGTAATGGTGTAAGTCGTCGTGCCGTTGCTTGCGACGATGGTGATAGCGTTCGTTGCGTCGGTATTGATCGTATAGGCAACGTCGGTATCATCTGCACTGGGGGCGCTGTTCGGCGTAAGCGCCGTGCCATTAACGCTGACCGTAAAGCCATTTCGTACCCACAGGATAAATTGTCTGGGAATATAGCTGCTACCATCAACGCTGACAACAGTACCGGTTGTACCGCTCCAACTGATAGTAACGGGTTCGCCTTCGCTGATGCTGACCTCAGCGTAGTCGCTTGCCGAAACGCCCATGCAAAGCACGGATACGAGCATCGCGGCAATCAGAAGCAGGGAAAGCATTTTCTTGGATGTTTTCATGATCTGTTCTCCTTTTAATTTTTTCTTCCTTTGTGCCAGCACAGCCCGGAAGTAAGGCCGCGCTGCCCATGCAACTTACTTGCGCTGCCGCCGCATGAATGGCAGCAGCGTGTTTTTTCACGATAGAAACGTTTCTCGCAGGGAATACCGGCACGGATGAGAAACACTCCGCGTCGGCGCATATGTCTACGGCTTGCGCCGTTGACCACAAAGGACTTTTCACGCCACAGATACAATACCGCTTCCTGCGCTCCCGCCCGCCGCGACGTAGACCGCGTTTTCTGCCCGTTGGTGCGCTCGTCTCGTCGCGTCGCTTCGCCGGGGCAATATGCTCTTTCGCTGTGGCTATTCAGTTGTCGGCGCGAATCGCCTTATTGAGACGGGCGAAGGCCCGGTAGATTCGTTTTGAGATCCCCCGGTTCCGCGTTCCCAATTCGGAACCGGGGATTTCTGCGCGTCGGGGGCGACGCGCTGGCAGTTTGATCTCAGGGGGATGAGATCAGGTCTATGTGCAAATCCGTTCCCAATACGGATTGTGCAAATGAATTATTGTGTGCTTTCCTCCGTAGCCGGTTCCTGCCGTTCGGCTTGCCGTGCTGCGCGCTTGGCTTCCTTTTCTGTTGCCTGCTCCTGCCGGAACTTTGTGAGCTGCCGCTGGTACTCGGCTTTGAACTCCTGCGTTTTCCGCACGTTCTTATTCTGCGGGCATTTGAACCCTTGCAACTCAAGCGCGTACATCGTTCTTCCGGTGATTTTCTCATCCAGAAGAAGATCGGCGCGGAACCGGCGGCCTTTGCCTTGAATCTGTGGCTTCTCTTTGGCTTTATTTTGCTTTTTGGCTTCAGCCTTGGCTGCTTTGTCTAGCTCCCGCTGTGTATTGAACTCCGCCTGAAACAGCGCCGTTTTTTCCAGCGCGGGCGTACTGCGCTTTGCCGCAAGCTCTCTGCTAACGCCGATCGCTTCAAGCGCATTTACCCATCCGCGGAACCG
>ULXL01078149.1_pt1 | contig 12219 bp, 8 predicted proteins | sample 1961241 | NCBI WGS metagenome assembly ULXL01 (sample SAMEA4835837, study PRJEB28245) | human gut metagenome | biome: gut microbiome; material: fecal sample | place: Denmark | collected 2008
TAAAAACACAGGAATAACATTTTTGTTTTTATTAATTGCCCTTTCAAATTCTTTATTAAATAAATCATTTTGATTATCACAACGCACAAAACAATCCTTCGACAATACAACTATAACAGCCTTACAATTGTCAATTGTTTCTAAAATATAGTTTTCATATTTTCCGTTTGAAAGAGATTTTTGATCGAGAAAAACTTTATATCCACGCTGCTTCAACACCTCATAGATTAATCGAGCATAAACATTTCCCCCGTCTCTCCTATAACTGATAAAAATTTGAAATTCATTATTATTCATTATTAACCTCAAAATTATATTATTTCATAGATTGATCTATACAACATTGGTTTTTTTGTATAGATGCTCCAAAAGCTATCCCCATAATCATAATGCCACCATTCCGTTGGCAAATTAGTAAATCCGCTTTCAGTCATTACCGAGTACAAAAGTCTTCTATTTAGTTTTACTGTTTGATTTGGGCACATATGGGTTTCATAGTAAGCAGTATTTGAATTTGAATTAAAGGAATCAAATTCTGTTCCCATATCAAGTTCTGTTCCATCGGAATTAACAATCGTTAAGTCAATTGCACCACCGGTTGAATGAACAAATGACACCTCGATAGATTTATCGGGAAACGACACAAAATTCTTTGCTTTCTTGTGAATTTCATTATCGGATAAGGCTTCATTTTCCGCAAGTGATTTCAATTGATTGAAATAGTTGTAATACAGTTCATACTGCACCTCATAAGGTCTCCAAGCATCAAATATTTTGAAGGTATAACATTTTGGTAAAAGTCTTAATGCGTTCATAAGCATTTCTGCAACTGTTTCTCTTACATAGGCATTATTTATTGCACCGTTTATGCCTTGTTCAAAATATTTCATTTCGCATATTATTCTTCCTTGAGAATAATCGTATAAATCAACTAAATTTTCATCTTTGAAATCGCTTATTATGCTATTTGCAGCAGGAAAACTCTTGTTTGGTATTTCGCTATATTGCATTGACGGTTCATCCTCTCATATAACAAATTCGGAATAAACACCGAAATGGTCGCTGATATATCCGCCCGACAAATCGTTGAGCACCTGATAATCAACCGTTTGCGTTTCCGGAGAAACAAAAATAAAATCAATCGGTTCCTCATTATCCTGCGCTCCCCATTCTTGATATGTGCCTGCTTTTCTTTCGGGGAAGGCGGTTAAGGTGTCGGTTAAAACAGATGCGGCAGTGTTATATGCCTGCATTCCCTGTGTTTCGTTAAAATCGCCCGTTAAAGCGGTTGTTATTCCGTCATAATGCGAAGTGATTTCAGCCATTTTATCAACTATAACCTGTGCACCGTAATCTGCTGCCTGCTCGCTTGCATTATCAAGATGCGTGTTCATAAACAGAATCAATTTGCCCGTTGAGAGCTGCTTTAAAACAACCCATGTGCAAACTCTGTTGCAGCCTGCGCCGTCATATCTGCTTTCCTCTTCGGGTGTTTCGGAAAGCCAAAAGGTGCCCTTTTCAACGGCTTCATACTCGCCTTTAAGCCAAAAAACCGCATTTATTTCCGACTTGCGCTCGTTCTCGTCTCCGCCCCTTTTAACTCCGTAGGACTCATAATCGGGCAAAAGAGCCGAAAGCTTTTCGAGCCATTCGCTGTTCATTTCCTGTGTGCCTATGAAATCGGGAGAAACCGCCGACATATACTGTGCAAAGCGTTTTACTCTTGCCGAAGAGCCCGTGCCCTTAATAACATTTCCCCACGGCGCCGCACAGTTAAAGGTTACTGCCGCAACGCTTTTTTTGCTTTGACGCTCTATTTGCTCATACTGTGCTTTTTTTGCGCAGGAGCAAAGGCTGACGGCAATAACGCAAGCCGCCAAAAAAACAGATAAAAGCTTCATTGCCTTTTTCATTGATTATTTCCTCTTTTCCTTTTCTTAACCGTGCCTGAAATCACAGCCGCAGAAATTATCAGAATAACCGCAACACCTATTGAGCACGGTATTGCAGCTCGCAGAGCGGGAGGGAGATACAAATGCGTTTCCGGTATGCTTTCGAGAAGCCGATAAAGTCCTGCGCCGTCATTTTCGCCGTAAGTAATTCTTATAACATTAACACTGTATTTTTCCGTTTCAACGGTTACCGTATTGCCGTTAGGGAAAAGCTCCTCTTCCTTAGGAGCAACGAAATATCCCTTGCCTACTTCATTGCATGCAGATTTAAAGGATGACGAAATATGCTGATTTGAAGCGTAATTAATGCTTTCAAAGCCGTCTAAATTAAGATTTACCGTTTGCCTTTTTCCGCTTGAATTAACAAGCTTAATATATATAACCTGCTTTTGCGTGTCAACCGTTACGGACTGTGCAAGCTCATCAACCGATATATCTCCGTTAAACGAAGCATCAATATATTCCGTGCCCGTATTATTTGCATAAAGCATTTGCGTGTAATATGACGGCGTTAAAACCGTGCTTTGCGAGTCAAACCATATTTCGTTAATTGACCAATTTTGCGAATTAATTTTTGCAAGCGTAGGCGCATAAGCGGCCATTGCAACAACATCGCTGTTTCTCTCAAAGCCCGTCATATATGCAGCTTCCTCAATTGCCTCGCAGATGTTGCTTTTTGTTTGAAGCGTTCCAACGCCGTCTGCCGTTGCCGCATATTCTCCAACGAAAACCTTTGCCGAGCTTCTGTCGTAGGCGTCATATCTGTTGTTTATACCGTAAAGATAGCTGCCTATTGTATAATAATGCTCGTCAACATAGCAATCGGAATACTTGCTTTTTGCATTCTGCCATGCTCTGTCAAACTCATTTCCTTCAAGCCATGTTCCCGCTGAGGTAATTACGGTTATATCGGGATATTCTGCCTTAACGGCTTTATACAGCGCATCAAAATTTCTCCAATAAACATCTCCCCAATTTTCGTTTCCGAGCTGAATATATTTAAGATTATACGGCTCCTCGTGGCCGCAGGCAGAACGAACGGCACCCCAATAGGTTGCCGTTGAGCTTCCGTTTGCAAACTCAATAAGATCAAGCACATCCTGAACATAATTATCCCATTCGGCTGTGCCGGGGGTGAGCGCTATTGTTTCAAGATATGAATTCCAATCCGCCTCTGTTTTATATCCAAGGGCGTTAGCATCGTTAATTCTGTTTTGAAGCCCTTCCTTATCATCGGGGGAATAATTCCTAAATTCAACAAGATACCGACAAAACTCCTCATCGGTCATTGAAAGCTTTCTGTATGCGTCATAATTAATATCATAGCCGTTTCTGCCCTGACAGGTTAAGCCGACATTAACACAAGGAACGGGCTGTGCGCCTATATCATCGCAGAGGTTAAAATATTCTGCATATCCCATTGCATTTGAATTTATATAATAGTCGCCCGCCCAATCGTTGCGCCAAACATTATAGGCTTGAGTGCGTGCTTCAAGGGGACCTATCGTTGATTTCCAATCGTAAAGATTGTTAAGAGAATCGCCCTCGCAGAAGCAACCGCCCGGAAAGCGAATAAACGACGGATTAAGGTCTATAAGCGCCTGCGCCAAATCAGCACGCAGAGTTGTATATTTCCATTGAGGCAGACCGTAACCGTAGGAATTTTGAGGAATAAGCGAAACAAAATCAATTTCAAGAGTTCCGCTTCCGTTAAGCTCAATTGAAAGCGCTCCGTCCTCTGTTTTTTGTGCTTCAAGAACGGCTTCAACCTTGTTCCAGCCGGCAGAGCAGTTTGAAATATCAAGCTCAACTCTTTTGTTTGAATTGCCCTTTGAATCAAGATAAGCTATAACAGTTCCGCTGAAATCCGTATTTTTTATGAAGCAGGAAAAATCATAGGAAACGCCCTCTTTGAAGCCCATATCGGCAGTTGCTTGAAGCTTTTTGTTGGGAGTAAAGGTTTTGTAGTCCCAATTTTCAACACATCCGATATTGGTTACAATGCCCTTGCCCGAAACGGTAAGGCGTTCATAATGTGTGTTTTTATCATTAAGCGGATTTTCACTTTGTATCTCGTGTGATATATTTGTAAAGCTCCAATACGCTTCGTTAAGAGCTTGATTATCCTCTGCCGTATCGTTATATTCAAAGCTGTTGTTATAAACAAGATTTGAAACAAGTCCCCCATCGCACGCCTTTGAAATATCCTCAATAAATGCGCCGTAAAGAGTAGGCGAAACCGAATGGGAAATGCTTTTCTGCGATATATCAAGCGAAACCGCTTCGCCTGCGTTTGCAGGAAAAGCAAAGCAGGCTACCGCCATTACGGCAGTTATAAAAAATGAAAGTGCTTTTTTCATAATTACTCTCCAAAATTATATGGTTGGTAGAAAAATCAATATAAATATATGGTATCACAAACGAATAATTATGTCAAAAAACAGAAATATTACAAAATTTACTTAAAATAACTATTGCAAAATTCAAAAAAGTATGCAATAATATCAATGCTGATTTTTAAAGCAAATCGAGGTGTGGCTCAGTTTGGTAGAGCACCACGTTCGGGACGTGGGGGTCGCAGGTTCAAATCCTGTCACCTCGACCATAAATAAAGGATAGGCAGATGCCTATCCTTTATTTATTATTAAGGGATTTGAACCTGCGAACGAGTTTCCAAGAAGCGAGCCCGCAGGGCGATGCTGATTGGGAGAACAGTCCGGTGGACTGTTCGATAATGAGTGGGCAAGCTTCCGACCGCAGGTATAAGGAATTTGAACCTGCGAACTTTAAAGCTTTGCCTGAATCCGTAGGCAATGACGGAGAATGGGCAGTAATACTCTCGCTTCTTCTTTCATTATTGTTGCATTAAAAGAAAAAATACAGCAGATAAATCCTGCTGAAGGTCTTAACTAATCAAAGAAACGGTTGAAGCTTAATTTGGCTTCAACCGTTTTTAACTGTTAATAACGCTTTTGCTCAACGCCGAAAACGGCGTTCCCTATCGGGTATGGACTTTTTCGCAGGTAGCGTTCTCAAGCTTTGAAAACCGCTGATTGCTTTTTTAGAATTAAATGCTTGAGATTATTCTTTATCTGCATTTTTGATTGCGGCTCTTTGAGCAAGCACCTTTTCGTGAACCTCTTCCTTGGTTTTACCTGTTAGCTTATAGAAGAAGAACGGAACGCCTGCAAGGAACATCATCAATCCGTGAACAACTGTATAGAAGAATAAAAGCATTATCTTTGTGTGCAGGCTCTGCTCCTGTGCAACGCCGTTAACAGCCTGAACATATTCAATAATCGGAATCTTTGTTCCGTAAAGAATTTTCGGGGCAAGGGCAGACGCTATTGTGCCGGAAATCATTGTGCCGATGCCGATAACAAAGGGCAGCGAGGCGTCAAGACGCTTACCTGTTTTAAGCTCAATATCTTCAAGCACATCTGCCTGAAACATTGTGGGAAGAAGATTTGAAGCACCGAACTGCAAGCCGATAAGAAACAGGAATACTACAAATAAAATCTGAAGCACAGGGCTTGGAGATTTGAAATAGATATATCCAACAGCAAAGGCGGCTGTGTTTATAATAACGGAATAAATACCGCTGGCGATATAAAGCACCTTTGAATTGAATTTTTTAAGCAGGAAATTAATAACGAGCATTCCGACTGCCGTTCCGATACCGGTAGGCAATCCGAAAAGCAGAAATTTGCCGGGACCGAGCAACGCTTCTGCAAGGAAAATACCCATATAGGTTGATACTCCGCGGAAGCTTTTCAAAAATTCGGATATGATAATCGTCCAAGCGTATTTATTTTTAAGCACATCCATATATCCCTCAACGGGATTTTTCTTTTCATTATTATATGTTATCCTCTCACGCACGGTATTCATACCGAGAAGCATTGTAATAATACCGAAAACGCCGCAAAGAGAAGCAACTCCGATATAACGAAGCCCCTTATCCTTAACCACAAAAGCCAAAACAAGCTCAACAACAAGAGGAGCGGAATTGCCCACGGCGGAAACAATACCTCTGAAGGACATAACGGTATCCCGTTCCTTCATATTAGGAGTCATAACAATAGCAACCTTGTTAACGCAATCGCCGAAATTGGTGCAAACGCTCCATGCAACTGCAACGGTAACAAGATAAATCATAAGCGTTGTGCCTGTAATTCCCTTTGGTGCCCAGAAGGAGAGAACAAGGAATATTCCCGCAGGAACGGCAACAAGCAATGCAAGCGGACGGAACTTTCCGCCCTTGCCTGTTTTTCTGCCGTCAATATACATAGCTATGAAAAAGTTAAGTATAAACGGAATAACAGAGGTCAGTGTGTTGAACATAGAAACATCACTGTCTGGCAGGGACAATACGTTGATTAGGTAGTCGCTTCTGTATGAGCCGACTGCGCCCGTCATCATTGTATAGAAGAATACTGCAACAAGATACAGTATAAATTCCCTGCCCTTAATATATTTTTGTTCGCTCTGCTTTAATGCTGATTCTGTCATAATTTTTACCCCTTAAAAATCATTTACGGTTAATTTTTAAAACCGCATTATAATCTCTTTGCTTTTCATCGCCTATCATTGAAAGAACAAAGCTGTCAATATCCGATAGAACAGGATTTTTTGCACTCATTTTTCTTTCAACTATATGAGTAACGGGATGAAGCCTTTTGATAAGCTTTGCCATAGCCTCATACATCGGCGTGCCCTTAACATACGGCTCATTGCCGACAAAGATATTTCTCACAAGCTCAATTCCGACATCTTTTGCAAGCCTGCCTTCAATGCTTTTGTCAACCTTAAAGCAAAGCAGCCTGCCAAGCTTTTTTAATGTAAAGCCGTCAAGTATTTTTTTAACGGGCTTGGGCAATATTTCGTCCATTTTCCAATTAATCATTCTGTCAAACCGCCACTTAAAATATTCCTCGGCGGTTTTACCCTGCTTGTCGTAATCAAAATCGTTAACGGTATATGATTCGATATTAACCGTATTATCCTCAAAGGTTACCCTTCTGTATGCACACGGACAACCCACAAAGCTGCCTGTTTGAACATCGGTAATTGTGTTTCCTTTTTCGGTGGTGTAATCCGTTATTGCCTGAGCGTGCATATGACCTGTGAATATTAAATCAAGGCCTGCGTCGGCAAGCTCGCTGGCTCGCTTTTCCCAATCGGTTAGCTTTGCGTCGCCTATCAAATTCATAACAGGTGAAAACGGCAAAAGAGGATAATGCGTCATTGCAAATATGTAATTACCGCTTTCGTGCGCCTTTTTAATCTCTTCAAGCGCCCATTTCATTTGATCGTCCCACAAGCCCTTAAAGCCCTTGCAATCGCCGTCGCAGTTTAGGGCAAGAAGCCTTATGCCGTCTGCTATTTGAGCAACATAGCTCATACTTTCACTATGCTCGCTTATTGCGTTGTCGAAGCCGAAATCCTTATAAAAATCTCTCAACTCCGCTCTCGGCATTCCCTTAACAGGCACCGTTTTATCCCCGTCAAATTCAACAGGCTCGCCGTCCTCACAATAATCGTGCCGGGCGGTAATAAGATAAATCCTTTTGCCCTGCTCTTTGAACTTATAAAGCCTTTCCCGAAAGCCTATATGACTTTGGTACTCTCCCCTGTAAACCAAATCGCCGGGAATAAGAATAACATCTGTTTCCTTATCCTGTGCTATTTGCTCAAAGCCTGCGTCGATTATTGCAGGCGTTTCCGCAACGCATTTTTGATCGGTTACGCTTCTTTTTTCATAGGCCTCGCCTGTTCTTTTAAACGAGCTGTCAAAATAATGAGTGTCCGTTACAAGAAAAAAGGAAAACGGCTTTTCCATATTTTCATCTCCTTTATTGTATTTATAAAATACCACATAAGACGGCCTTTATAAATAAGCAAAATCACTCACAATGTTAGGATTATAACTATTATTCAATGGTTAATCCTTTCTTGTTTTTCTTCTGTATTCAAGAGGAGAGCAGCCCACCGCCTTTTTGAAGCTTGAAGAAAAATACTGCTGATCTGCATAATGAAGTGTTTTTGAAATAGCACCTATGCTTATATTCGTATGGGTTAAATATGTTTTTGCAGCATCAATCTTTTTGTCTAAAAAATACTGATACGGAGTAATGCCATACTTATTTTTGAAAACATTAATAACATAGTTTTTTGAATAATTCATACTTTCACAAAGCTTATCGAGATTAAAATAGCTTTCAACACATTCATCAAGCTTTTTTCTGATATTATCGGGCAAATCTGCATTTTCTGTTAAAATGCGATTTCTTATATACATAAAAATGTGCATTAGATTTATTGTTATTTTATTTACCATTAAATCATAAGGTATGTCCCGGCGTGAAATTTCAACAATTTCCTCAAAATATTTTTTAACGGCCTCACAGCTTTTGAACAAATATGTGTTTTTCGGCAAATAGCAATTAATCAGGCTGTCGGCAAAATCGCCCGTAAAAACTATCCATAATTTATGCCAAGGGTTATTTCCGTCTGATTTATATTTATGATTGCTTCCGACCTTTAAAAAGAATATGTCGCTTTTTTCGGGCTCAAGATGCTGACCGTTAATATCAAGAGCTCCCTTTCCGTCAATTATAAATTCAAAAGCATTCAAATCGGAGCACGCTCTTTCAATTTTGAAGGTTTTATCGCAATATGTTTCGCCGACAATATCTATTTTCAGCGGATCGCTTTCATTATTCAGGGCGGTAAAATTCTTAAATTTCTCAATCATAATTATAATCCTAACAAAATACTTAATAATTCACATTTATATAATGGAAATTATGTGATATTTTAATAATATCCAAAATAAGAAAATAAGTCAACTTTAAGGAGAAAATTTAAATGATAGTATGTAAGGATAATATTTTTATTCTTGAAACAAAAAACACACATTACGCTTTGGGTGTTGACAAATACGGATATAACCACCATATCCATTGGGGCGGAAAATGCGACGCCGATGACTATTTCATTAAAGATATTGGCGATGAAAATTCAAACCACTCAATGCTTGATAATTTTAAGCAGGAATATACTCCGTTCGGACAGACAATGTACAGAGGCTGTGCAATCAAGGCGAAATTTGCAGACGGTTGCCGTGAAATCAATTTGAAATTTGACGGATATAATATTGACGGCAACACGCTGAAATTGAATTTTTCGGATGTGTTCTATCCCCTTGCAATCACCCTTAACTATGAAATTTATGATGATTGCGACATTATTACAAGATGGGCCACCGTAACAAACAACGGCAATGAGCCTATATACTTTGATAAACTTTTCAGCGCAGAATTCAGCTTGCCGTCAAAAAAGCCATACACCTTTAAAAATACAAACGGCGCATGGGGCGGCGAAAATATTGAAACAAACACAACGCTTGAGGGCGGCTCGTTCATCTGCGAAAGCAGAAAGGGCACCTCGGGACACAATCAGTCGCCGTACTTTATTGCATATCAAAATGCCGATGAAAAAAGCGGAGAGGTTTTTTTTGCCGCCCTTGCATACAGCGGTAATTTCAAGGTTAAGGCTGAAAGAGATTTGTTTGGCACAACAAGAGCTATAATCGGCATCAATGATTTTGATTTTAAGCTTGAATTGAAAGCCGAAGAAAAATTTGACACTCCAAAGGTGTTTTGCGGCTACACCCAAGGCTTTGGAGAAATGTCAAGACAAATGCACAAATTTGCAATCAAAAATGTTCTTCCTAAAAGCTTCAACGATAAAATTCTTCCTGTTCTTTATAACTCTTGGGAGGCAACGGAATTTGATGTAAGCTGTGAAGGTCAGAGCGCTCTTGCAAAAATCGCTTCCGAAATAGGCGTTGAGCTTTTTGTTATGGATGACGGCTGGTTCGGAAGGAGAAATAATGACCGTGCAGGACTGGGCGACTGGTTTGTTAATAAGGATAAATTCCCAAACGGCCTTGACGAGCTTATCAACAATGTTAATGAGCTCGGAATGGATTTCGGTATTTGGGTTGAGCCTGAAATGGTGAATAAAGACAGCGACCTGTTTCGTGCGCATCCCGATTGGGCATATCATTACGACACAAGAAATGCATGCGAGTTAAGGCATCAGCTTGTTCTCAATATGACACGGGCAGATGTTCAGGAATACATATTTAACTGCCTTAACGAGCTGCTTTCAAATCACAACATCAAATATGTTAAATGGGATATGAACAGACCGTTTTCCGAAACAGGAGCGGAAAATCTTGAATGTCCGCAAATGCTTTGGTATTTGCATACTAAGGCGGTTTACGATATTGTTGACAGGTTAAAAGCACTCCATCCAGATGTGGCAATAGAAAGCTGTGCATCGGGCGGCGGACGCTCCGACTACGGCGCACTTATGCATTATGACCAGGTGTGGACAAGTGATAACACGGACGCTATCGACAGAATGGTAATTCAAAAGGGATATTCTCTTTTACGGCCGATAAAAACAATGCGTGCATGGGTAACCGATATCAACTGGTACAACAAGCCCTGCTCACTTGATTTTAGGTTTAATATTGCAATGCAGGGTGCTCTCGGTATCGGCGGGGATTTGACAAAATATTCCGATGATGATTTGGAAATCTGCAAAAGGAATATTGCTCTTTATAAGGAGATAAGAGAGCTTGTTCAGTTCGGCAATCTTTACAGAAATATGGATATTGATGAGGACGAAATACTTTTCAATCAATATGTAAATGATGAAAAAACAAAGAGCGTTGCCTTTATTGCCTCAAACGGAACAAGATTTTACAAAAAAGCCGTGCCAATGCGCTTTGACGGACTTGACGAGGCAAAGCGCTACACACTTACCGTCAACAACGAAACATATACAAAGAGCGGCGCATACCTTATGAATGCAGGCATTGATTTAGAGGTGCGCTGTGCCAACTATAACAAAATAATCATAATTAAAGAAGCAGATTAGGAAATGATATGATGAAACGAAATGAAACAAGAGTAAACAGACTGAAAGCAGGCTTTGACAGAGAAATACGGGAGGCTTCCCGAAAAAGCATTGTAAACAGCACCTTAACCGACGATAAGCTTCGTTTGATGATGAGGGTTTGCAGCCTCGCACCAAAATGGCTTTCTTCCCTGGAAAGCAAAATGTATGAAAGGGTTTCCGATTTAAATTGCGAGGTGTGGAAGACCGCCGAGCCTGTTGACCTTGAACACAGGGAAAGTGGCGAGCATACGGTGCTGAATGTAGGCGATGTGTGGAGTGATAATGTCTTTGACTGCGGTTGGTTTCACATTACAGGCGATATTCCCAAGCAGGATAACGCAGTTTGCCTTATTGATATTTCGGGAGAAGGCTTGGTTTACGCAAATGACGGCACGCTCATTAAGGGCATTACAACCTATGCAAGTGAATTCTCCTACGAATTCGGCTTGCCTGTTAAAAAGGTTATACCGATTACGCAGGACATAATCAAAAACGGCAAAATAGATTTCTATATTGACGGTGCGTGCAACGATTTGCAGGGAAATCTTTGCAACGGCGGAAAAATTATGCTTCTTGAAGCAGCTGTTTGCAGAGATGATATAAGAGAGGTCAAATATGATTTGGAGGTTTTGCTCGGTCTTTTTGACAGCTTAACAGAAAATGACGCTGATTACAGATATGAGATTGCACAGGTTATTGATAACGCTCACAATTACATTTTAAAGAAGGATTATCATTCTGCTCATAATGAGCTTGGAAAAATTCTAAACCGGCAAAGTGAAGATGATTTTGAAATAACTGCTCACGGGCACGGTCATCTTGACCTTGCGTGGCTTTGGCCTATCAGAGAAACTAAAAGAAAGGGTGCAAGAACCTTTTCAAGCCAGCTGTTTTACATTGATAGATACAGCGATTATGTTTTCGGTGCAAGTCAGGCACAGCTCTTTGTGTGGATAAAAGAAAGCTATCCCGAGCTTTATTCAAGAATTACGAATGCCGTTAAGCAGGGAAAAATAACAATTCAGGGTGCTGCTTGGGTTGAAAGCGATGTTAATCTTCCGTGTGCGGAATCGCTGATTCGCCAATTTCTTTACGGTAAAAGGTTTTTCAAAGACGAATTCGGAATTGACAGTAATGTTTTATGGTTGCCCGACACCTTCGGTTACAGCGGCTCCCTGCCCCAAATTGTTAAAAAATGCGGGATTGACTATTTCATTACACAAAAGCTTTCGTGGAACACAGTTAATGAATTTCCCTATCAAACATTTAACTGGAAGGGCACTGACGGCAG
>ULXL01013303.1_pt1 | contig 12208 bp, 11 predicted proteins | sample 1961241 | NCBI WGS metagenome assembly ULXL01 (sample SAMEA4835837, study PRJEB28245) | human gut metagenome | biome: gut microbiome; material: fecal sample | place: Denmark | collected 2008
TTTGTTTTTTCAAAGCGGCTGCGCCGACTTATCTCATGGCCTCAACGCGGATCATGCCGCCCAAGGACAGTCCGTCCACGGCGCTTATGCCCTCTATTGCCTTTTTCATGCTTTGCTCGCGGCAGCGGTGAGTGAGGAATATCACCGGCACCCGGTCGCCCTCGGCGCGCTCGCGCTTTTGTATCATGGAGGCTATGGAGATATCGCACGAAGCAAATATCCCCGCCACAGTTGCAAGCAGACCCGGCTTGTCAGGCGCCCATATGGAAACGAAGTATTCGCTTTCCCAATTGTTATTAAAGCCCTCGCGCGGCACATCGTCGCTGTTGCGGAAGGTGCAGTAGGAATGCTCCTTCTGCTTTGAAGCATATATGATATCGCTTACCACCGCGCTGCCCGTGGGCAGTGAGCCCGCGCCCTGACCGGAAAGCACCAGCTCGCCCAGCGCATCGCAGTCAAGATATACGGCGTTGGTGGCTCCGCTTATTGAAGAAAGCGGATGTCCGTCCGGAATAAAGGTCGGGTGAACCCTCACCTCAATGCCGTCCTGCCCCTTTTTGCCTATTGCCAGCAGCTTAAGAGTAAGCCCCAGCTCCTTGCCCACGGCAATATCCTGCTTTGTTACGGCGGTTATGCCCTCATGATATACCATGCCCACCGGCACCTTGGAATGAAAGGCTATGCTTGCAAGCAGGGAAAGCTTGTATGCGGCGTCCAGCCCCTCCACATCCAGCGTTGGATCCGGCTCCGCAAGCCCCGTGCGCTGTGCTTCCGCCAACGCCTCCTTGTAGCTTTTTCCCTCCTGCGTCATGGCGGAGAGAATATAGTTTGTGGTGCCGTTTATTATGCCCATTACTTTATTTATGCGGTTTGCCTGCATGGAGCAGTGCAGCGTGCGGATAATGGGTATACCCCCCGCCACGCTGGCCTCGTAATAAAGCCCCGCGCCGTGCGCCTTGGCCGCCGCCTCCAGCTCCGGCCAGCAATTGGCAAGCACCACCTTATTGGCGGTAACCACCGTTTTGCCGTTTTCCAGCGCGCGCAGTATATAGGTGCGTGCCGGCTCCGTTCCGCCCAAAAACTCCGCAACTATATCTATCTCCGGGTTCTCCAGCACATCATCGGGGTTCTCCGTAAGTATGCTGCCGGGAATATCGCCCCTGCTTTTGTTCTTATTGCGCACAAGCGCCGCCGTTACAGTATAGCGCATGCCCTCGCGGTGCGTTATCACCTCCGCGTTGTCCCGCAGAATGCGATATGCTCCGCTGCCTACATTGCCCATGCCCAAAAAACCTATCTTAATTTCTGTCATACCCGTTTTTCCTTTCCCGCCGCCGGCGGCCTGCATAATTACCGTGCTGGTGAAATTCTGTTCTGAACCCGAAGGTAACTGTTTATGTTTTTTCTGCCCGGCTCTACGCCGTGTCAGCTGTTCATTTCGTATATCAGGCGCAGCCCCTCAAGGGTAAGCAGCGAATCCGCTGTATCTATCGCCTTTGTTGCGCTGCCTATCACCCGGCTCATGCCCCCGGTTGCTATAACCTTTATATCCGGCTGCGCCATCTCCTGCTTAAAGCGGGAAATAAGATATTCCACCTGCCCGACATAGCCGTAGAGCAAGCCGGACTGCATGCTGGCCACGGTGTTGCGCCCTATCGCCTTTTGCGGCAGCTCAAGCTCAATATTGGGCAGCTTGGCAGCCTTGCCCGCCAGCGCGTCCAGCGCCAGCTTCACTCCGGGGCATATGGCCCCGCCCAGAAACTCGCCCTGCCCGCTTACGGCGCTTATAGTGGTGGCCGTGCCGAAATCCAGCACTATGCAGGGGCCGCCGTAGCGCCGGAAGGCGCTTACGCAGTCGCATATTATATCGCCGCCCAGCTCCCGCGGATTATCCAGCTTTATGTTCAGCCCGGTGCGTATCCCCGGGCCTACCAGCATGGGTGTTTTATCAAGATAATGCGCCAGCATATGCTCAAGAGTGAAATTTATGCCCGGAACCACCGAGGACATTATCACACCGTCTATATCGCCTCGCTTAAGCCCGGCCGACATAAGCAGCGCCTGAAGCGCCACGCCGTATTCGTCGCCGGTCTTGCTGCGGTCCGTTGCCAGCCGCCAGGAATTTATCAGTCTGCCGCCGCTGAAGAGGCCCAGCTTTATATTGGTGTTGCCGACATCTATTGCAAGCAGCATCATTTTGCTTCCTTCCTTCCCTTTTGCTTGGAGGTAAACCTTTTAACGGGCAGACATACGGCAGGGGCGCATATTCCGGCCAGCACCGCCTCCGGGACTCCGTTTGTAAGCACCGTTCCGCAAAGGGCAAGCAATATCATGGCATAGGGCGTGTTCACCGCCACTGCATAGGACTGACCGAAGAACAGATATATTCCGCCCAACACCAAAACGGTATTGGTAAGCGAACCCGCAACCGCAGCTATCGCGCAGGCTGCAATGCTTCTCCGGCGGTTCTTATTATCCGTCTTTTTAATCTCGGCTGCCGGCAATGCCGCGCCTTGGGGGAGATTCTGTACCGCTGCGGCAGCCTTATTCGCTTTTCTTTGGTTCACAATGCACATTCCCTTATACACCATGCCGGTCACGGTGCCGGTAAGCGCACGGGGAACAAGGCATATAACAAGGCTCCAGATATTTCCGTGGAACTCCCCAAATGAACGAAACGGGGACCATACAAAGGCAATAACGGTATTAATGGGATTAGCGGTCATAAACGGGAACTGTTCTAGGAATGTCCACACTATAAGGCTGAAAACGCCGGTTATAAAGCCCATAAGCGTTCCCACCCCGGTGCCGAAAAGTATGGCGGATATAATAACCGGTATCATGGCAAAGGTCATTACTATCGGCCCTATTGCCGGCAACGACCCAAGCGGCGTAAAGCAGAACACCGCCTCAATTGCAACAAGCAGCGCAAGCTGCACAAGAAACAGCGTGCGTTTGCGTCTTTCCTGCGCCGTTACCGTGCGGCGCTGCGCCGGACGGCGGTATTTTTTTACCTCGCCGCTCTTGGCCTCCGCTCCCGGAGCGTTCTCCGTTTTGTCATTGCCGGGGGTCTCCGCCGCGTCCTGCTTTGCAACGGCCGCAGAGCCGTTTTCCGTCTGCGCGCTCTGCTGCAAAGCCGTTTCAGTTCTTTCGTTGTTTTTGTTTTCGTTGTTTTCCATTTGCTCCTCCATTCGGGCTCTTTTTCGATGCCCCATATCGGTATTTTTTACGGCATCCCCGCGCATAAACGCGCGTTTTTGCAAAATGTCCGCTGATGTCGGGCTTTTGCGGCTGCCGATTTGATATATTATAATACTATTTGTAAAATCACGCAACAAAAAGCAGAACGCCCGCCGGGTACAAATAGAAAAAAACGGGTCAAGCGACCCGTTTTGATCCTGATTCTTTGCTTATCTGTTCTGAATTAACTCCTTGACCTTGCTGGCCTTGCCCACTCTGTCACGGAGATAATAAAGCTTGGCTCTGCGTACACGGCCACGGCGAGTAATCTCGATGTGGTCCAGCTTTGGCGAATGAACCGGGAAGGTACGCTCTACTCCTACGCCGTAGGAAATGCGTCTTACGGTGAAGGTCTCTCTGGAAGAACCGTTTCTGCGTGCAATAACGGTGCCCTCAAAGGCCTGCAATCTCTCGCGGGTTCCCTCAACGACCTTAACGAAAACCTTTACGGTGTCGCCAACCTTGAAATCAGGAATGTTGTCACGAAGCTGTTCAGCCTCGATGGCCTGGATGATTGTCATGATCCTTACTCCTTTCCCTCAAAGGCGTTCGTTCTTCCATTATGGCGCAAAGTTTCGCGCGACGGAACAGAGGACCGCCCGTACTGACTGATAGATTATAGCACAGTCCGCAATTATATGCAAGCACTATTTTTATGCCGCCATGTCCTTAAATACGGCATTGCAGCCCAAAAAGCCCTTATGCTTCCTTGCCGGCGCCGTGTTCCCCGGCGCCTTCGTCATCGCTTTTATCCTCGCGGTCTTCCTTTTTGCGGAACAGGCCGCCCGTTTCCTTCTCCTCCTGCTCCGGCTGGGGCTGGGGCGGCTTTACCTCCACCGATATTTCCTTTGTCATAACATCATCGGCCTTGGTTACGGTTATATGCAGGTTTTCATAGTCGAAGCTGTATCCGACCTCCGGGATATTCCCGCTTATTTCGGTAAGCCATCCGTTTACCGTGGAGGCATCCGTTTCGTCTTCATTCTCAATGGCAAAATACTCGCGGAAATCATCCACCGACGCCGTACACAGCACGCGATAGGTGTTCTCGCCGGTTTTTACAAACTCGCTTACTTCCTCGTCGCTCTCATCCCAAATCTCGCCTACCAGCTCCTCCAGAATGTCCTCCATGGTAACAATGCCCGCCGTTTCGCCGTATTCGTTTACCACCACCACCATATGGGTGTGCGAGGTCTGCATGTCCTTGAACAGAGAATCCAGCCCCACGCTTTCCGGCACAAACTCCGGCGCGTGCAGGATATCCTTTATCTCAAAGCCCGGCGTTCCCCGCTTTATAAGATAATCCTTGGTGTGAAGAATGCCTATGACCTTATCGTTTTCCTCGTCAAACACCGGCATGCGGGAATAGCCCTCTTTTTCAATGCGCGCCATTATTTCCGCATCGGTGCTGTCCAGCGACACCCACACCATGGACTTGCGCGAGGTCATAACCTCCTCTGCCGTCATACCGTCCAGCTTAAAGACATTCTTTATGTATTCTATGTCATGCTCGTCCAGCGTGCCCTCGTCCGCGCCCGCATCCAGCATAAGCACTATGTCCTCCTCGGACACCGGCTCCTCCTTTTCCCGCGGGTCAATGCCTATAAGGCGCAGCACCGCGTTGGTGGATACGGTAAGGAACCATATAATGGGGCGCAGCACCGCCGCCAAAAACGATATCACCCCGCAAACCGCGTTTGCAAGCTTCTCCTTGTGCTTCATGGCTATGCGCTTTGGCACAAGCTCGCCCAGAACAAGGGTGAAATACGAAAGTATTATGGTTATGACTATAACCGCCACGGTATTTACCGTGCCCTGATATTGCTGCGCTATGCCGAAGTCCCGGCATATTGTTTCCGAAAGCCTCTGAGCAAAGTTATCCGCCGCAAATGCCGAGCCCAAAAAGCCCGCAAGGGTTATGCCTATCTGTATTGTGGAAAGAAAGCGCGTGGGCTGCTCCACTATTTTAAGCATCTTTGCAGCCTTTTTGTCGCCGTCCTCCGCCATGACGCGAACCTTTTTTTCGTTAAGTGATATAACCGCAATTTCCGTTGCGGCAAAAAAAGCGTTTACTAAAATAAGTACAAGCTGCAGCAGCAGCTGTCTGACAATGTCCATATAAAAATGATAACCTCCGAATAATCCTGTTTTGTTTCAATTGCAGCTGTCGCCGTGTCAGTTTTTGTCCGGGAAAAACATTTCCCTTATAACACGGCGCCCGCGCTCCCTTAAAGCACATACCGGATTCCGGCGCATCATTTCTTCCTGCTCCCTACATCGGGGGGACGGATCCACAAAACCAACTCCTCTCGCACGACCTAAGCCGCGATATATTTATACAGTATAATATTATACACTCCGCCCCGCAAAAAATCAAGAGGAAAAATCATTTTGCCTTGATTATCGCCATTCGTAAAATTTTATATGGAGTATTGCATTGTGCCACCATGTATGATATAATCCATATTAGATAATATAATATAGAAAGGAGTCATTATATGTACACGAGAGAAAAACACCGTTACTTTTCGATGCTTTTAATTATCATGTTAGCACTGACTATGCTGCTCATTCCCGTATTTGCATCGGCCGCTGCTAATATAGATGTAGATGCGCCGGAGCCCGCCGAAGCATTTGTGATAAGCGAAATAGCATCAAAACGAACGGAAACCAGCAAGACATACCGAATGTCGGACGGCACCTATAAGTATGTAGCGTATGCAGAACCTGTGCACTACCTTGATGCCGCAGGAGTATACCACGAAATCGATAACACTCTTTCGGCATACAGCAAAGACGGCGTGCAGGGGTTAAAAAACACCGCCAATGCTTGGAGCGTAATATTCGGTAACAGTCTGACTGATCCTGAAGCTGTCCGCATTACAAGCGGGAATCACAGCATCGCATTTTCCATGCCGGGCGCAGCGGCCGCACGGGTTATACAAGCAACAGAGCTGCGCAATGTATACAATATCAATTCGGCTGCAGAGCGCTGCGGGCAGTGCTACAATGAACTTGCGCAAAGCAGCAGCTCCGCAATTTATACGGATGTTTATGACAACACCGATATTGCATATACAGTACATTCCGGCGGACTGAAGGAGGATATCATCCTTCGCAAAGCACCAGACAGCAATGAATTCATATTTGATATCCGCACAAACGGTCTTCGCGCCGCTGTTGACGGAAATACAGTACTGTTTACCGATGCCGGAGGAAATTCAATATTCCGCCTTGCTTCCATGTACGCGTTGGACGCTGCGGGCAAGCGTTCCGACGATGTAGAATATGAGCTTGAAAACAATGGTGATTTTTATCGTCTTATCGTGCGGGCAAGCGAAGATTTCCTCTATGACGAAAATACCGTCTATCCGGTAATTATTGACCCTACAACCATGGTAACCGGAACGGCAACTACTTATGATACTTGTATTGACGAACAATATCCGAATTCCAATTATGCTCTTGCACAAAGCATGTGGGTCGGCGGCAAATACGGCACAAACGCCATGCGCACCTACATCAAGTTCGATATGCCTTTTGATAGTTCCGTACGCGTTATAAGTGCAGAACTCAGCATAAAAAAGCGCGACTATGAAAATCCTGCGCATTTGAAAGTCTTCCGTGCAAGCGAAGTTTGGGATCCGGCAACAATAACATGGAACACAAAGACCGCATATGATATGTACAGCATATCATATGACGCTGCGCATTACAGCGGTGCTTGGTACCGTATTGATGTTAAATCAATCGTACAAAAATGGATAACACAAGAATATCCAAACTTCGGCTTTGTCCTTCGGGAACTTGAGGAAAACTCTCAAAGTCAAAAAACGCGTTTCTATTCCTCTGATGCGCCCTCTCCCAATAAGCCGGAGCTTATAATCAATTACGACAGCGCAGAAAATTATATAATCACATATCACGGAAACGGCAATACCGGCGGCCCAAGCAGCTTTACCCAAGTTGTATCGGCCGGTCGTACCACCACCATAAAACGCTCTTTGAGCCCTTCAGGGCAAGCGCTAAATACTATGGTTAAAGCTGGCTCCTGCCCTCTGTTGCGCTGGAACACCCGCAGTGACGGCACCGGAACCGATTACGCCTTCGGTCAAACTATACGCCCTTCCGAAGATATGCACCTTTACGCAGTTTGGGGCGCACCGTTGTATTCCTACCGTGAAGTAACCATGAAGGCTTGGGTAGACCAAACATTTGTAAACGAATACCCATCTGATTGGCTTGAAAAAGCCAATTCGATATTGGAAAAATCAGCCTATCCATTTTATCAGACCTTCAATTTCAGAATTATATACAGCACTCCCGAAATTATGGTTACAAGCCTTTCACAATGCCCAAACACCCCGGATGGTTGCACAAGCGACTTATGCGGAAACAATTTTTCCAGGCATCATGTAAACGGAACCAATGTGCTTAATTATGTATGGCAGCACCGCGATACCAACTATGACTATAATACCTTACTGTACGATAGTGTTGTACGATGGGAAGACACCAATAGTCAAATTATAAATATTGCCGGCCTTGCATACGGACCCGACAAACCGTGTTCAATGGCTTTATGCACAGATGTTTCCGAAACCAGCACTGAATACTGGGGAAGTATGCGGAGAATGCAGCACGAATGGTCACACAATCTCGGCGCAAAACACAATGGAGAACAGAGTACTGGTGGACTTTACTGCCCAACAAATTGCATTAACAACAGCGGAATGGATAATTACAGATACCAAGTTCCGGATGTATGGTGTTCTCGTTGTAAACTCACAATGCAAAGTGCACTGAATAATTATATCGGAGGTTGATAACAATGAAAAAAACAAAGGGTCTGCTGGCACTGGCAATAGGGGTTGCTCTGTGCTTTGCCGTTTCGGCATACGCACTGACCGCGCCGCGGGATACACAGGGCAGCATTTCAGACAACGCTTCTGATGAACCGTTTTCCGAACTTCCCGCAAATGAAGATATTTTCGTTAATTCCTTTACTGATTACCCTGATATTGATGCTGTTAAGCAAGCCGCGCACACCGCTTATGCCGACAACGAAGCAAAAAAAATTGATTTTGTTAACGGAATACTGCAGGCCGTATGTAATCAGTCGGATTCCGTCAACAGGATTTACAGCAAAGAAATGGGCATTTGGGTGCCTTCCGCCATGCCGGAAAATCTGCAAATAAGCAAGATTCGCATAGCGAACTCGCGCGGTATGATATTTATAGCCTTTAATGACGAACAGGGAAATCCTGTCGCGGAGCTTTGTTCTCTTTACAGCTACGGCATTGATGAGCTCAAAGAAAAGCTTGAAAGCGACGGCATTGATTATAACGGTCAGCGCTATATTATCAACTGCGATTTTACCTCTGTGGGCGAAGTACTCTGCCTTGTCCCCTATTACCAAATGAGCTGCAAGCAGAATGTGCAGTGGCTGCAAAACGGCAGACACTATAAAATGTGCATATACAACGGCAGCTATACCGAGCAGGAGCTGCTTGATATGTGCAGCCTTACCCGGATAGACTTCTGATCCTTCCCGTTCCCTCATGCAGGGGCCAAAGGCACAAAAAGGGCCGCCTTTGCGGCCCTTTTTTCGCTTTTATCAAGCGCTTTATTCTGCATCCTGCCCGTTTAAGCGGCGCACCGCATTAACTATATCCTGCGGCTCCTTTGCAATAATGCAGGCGTTGTTTTCCCTAAGCTCCCGCTCCGTGCGGAAGCCCCAAAGCACGCCCGCCGTGGTCATGCCCGCAGCGGCGCCCGTCTGCATATCGGTATCGGTGTCCCCCACATACAGGCATTCCTCCGGGGCAACGCCCATGGCTTTTGCGGCCAAAAGCGCGCCGTCCGGCGCAGGCTTGCGGGGCAGCTCTTCCCTTTTGCCCAGCACAAAATCAAAGGGGATATCAAAAAGCGCGGGCACCACCTTCTGCGCCGCCGCATCGGGCTTATTGGAAAACACCGCCGTTTTTATACCCATGGCGCGCACCTGACGCAGCATTGCTTCTATGCCCGGATACGGCTTTGTAAGATACATTGTGTTTGCAAGGTACATTTCGTTAAAATCCGCCAGCATTTTTTCCACCGTCTGCTTATCCGGCTCTTTGCCGCGCAGAAGCAGCATCTGCTCCATAAGCACCGTTGCCCCCCGCCCCACAAGATAGCGGAAGCGCTCCGTTTCTATCGGCGCAAGCCCTATATGCTCAAGCGTCTTATTGGAAAAATACGCAAGTGTATTCAGTGTGTCGGCAAGGGTGCCGTCCAGATCAAATATAACCGCCTTGATCATCTGCTTCTTCCCAAAGCCCTTTCCAGCTTCTTTTTTATCCTTTGCAGCGCGTTATCCACGCTTTTGGGCTGCGCGCCCGTCTGCTTTGCAATATCGCGGTAGCTGTATCCCGAAAGATAAGCCTCCAGCACCTGCTTTTCAAAATCCGAAAGCACGCGCTCAATTTTGCCGGTTATCACCGTATATTCCTCACGGCTTATAAGCAGCGTCTCCGGGTCGTCCAGTCGGCTGCCCCCCAGCACATCCATAAGCGTGCGCTCGGAATCCTCCTGTACGGGCTTGTTAAGGGAAACATAGGTATTCAGCGGGCTGTGCTTAAGGCGTGATGCACCTTTGAGCGCGCTTATAAGCTGGCGCCTTATGCACAGCTCGGCAAAGGAATAAAACCCGGCGTTTTTTTCCGGATCATAATCCCGCACCGCCTTGAACAGCCCGAACATTCCCTCCTGAATAAGGTCCTCGGTTTCCGCCCCCATAATAAAGTATGCCCGAGCCCTTGAGCGCACAAGATCCTTATATCGCGTTAAAATCAGCTCAAGGGCGGCGTCGTCGCCCTTCTGAGCCAGCTGCACTATGCGGTTTTCCTCCATTGAGCACAAATCCGCCTGTGTCAAACCCTTATCCTTTCTCGCAGTATCCGTCCCGCTGACGCACCGCCTCATACATGATAACAGCCGCAGCCACCGCCGCATTGAGGGAATCTATTCCGCCCTTTACCGGCAGGGAGATTATCCTGTCGCAGCTCTTGCGCACAAGCTGACCCAATCCCGGCCCCTCCGCACCTATAACTATGCCGATAGGCCCCCGAAGGTTAGTGCGCGTTGCCGGCTCTCCGTCCATTGCGGCGCCGAATATCCATACGCCCTGCTTTTTAAGATACTGCACGGTCTGGGCGATGTTTGTCACCTTTGCCACCGGCATATACTCAATTGCTCCCGCGCTGGCCTTTGCCACTGTCGGAGTAAGCCCCACCGCGCGCCGCTTGGGTATTATTACCCCGTGCGCTCCCGCGCACTCCGCGCTTCTTATAATGGAGCCGAGGTTCTGCGGGTCGGTTATGCCGTCCAGAATGATTATAAACGGATCCTCCCCCTTTGCCTTTGCTCTTTCCAGAATGTCGTCCACGGTGCAGTATTCCTTTGCCGCCACAAAGGCGATTATTCCCTGATGCGCCCCCGTTTGGCTGAGCTTATCAAGGCGTATGCGGTCCACCTCCTGCACCAGAACTCCGTTTTTGCGTCCCTGAGCCGCGATTTCCCTTACGCTGCCGTCGCCGGGGCCGTTGGAGATAAGTATCTTTTCTATCTCGCGCCCCGCCTTTATCGCTTCCTTAACGGCATTGCGCCCCTCAAGGATGTTTTCCGTCTCCTGCGCGCTCTGCTCCTGTTCAAAGAAGGTCTCTTTGTCGCAGGCCTCCCGCTGACGGCGGAAGCTTTCATTCTCCCGCGCGCTGCGGTATTCCTTTTTGGCGAAGGAGTCATTTTCAAAGCTGCTCCGGCTTCTGTTTTGTTTTCCTTCAAACCGTCCGCTGCCTTTTTCGCCGTAAGCACTCGTCCGGCCGTGCGCATATCCGCCGTGCTTTTTATATCCGCCGGTCTGCCCGCCCTTTTTGTCAAAGCCCGAATGCCCGTTTGCTTCATATCCGCCCTTGCCGCGGGCGCCGTTTTTTCCGCCGCGCGACTGCGCGCGTCCGTTATTGTATGCCATCTGATTTCCGTGCCGCCCGTTTTGCGGCGGCTTCCCTTTCCGTATTTATCCTTGTGTTTCCGTCTGCTGCTGCGCGCACGCCTTTGCTTCGGTCTTGCCCTCGCATTCGCCGTCATCCTGCCGCGTGCCGGTAAGTATCCTTTCCATAAGCTCATCCAGACGCTCAAGCTGCCCGGTAAGAAACAGGTATCCCACCAGCGTTTCCAAGCCCGTAGCGCTGCGGTAATCCTTCACCCCGGCGTTTTTGGGCACCGTTGTGGGCTTTGTATTGCGCCCCCGCCTGTATATGTACTCTTCCTGCGGTGTAAGCTGCGCCTCTATTGCAATAAACGCCTCCGCCTGAGCGTGCGCCGAAACAAACTTTACGGCCTCTCGGTGCAGCATATGCGTATTAAGCCCGCTTGCGCGCACATACTCCCGCACATACAGGTCAAATACGCTGTCCCCCACAAAGGCCAGCGCCAGCGGCTTTTCCTGCACGGCCTTTTCCGGGGTCAGCTCCGAAGCGCGAAGAGCCAGCTTCAGCATTTGGTCACCCTGCAATAGCGCGCATAGGCCTCGTCCCACGCCTGCTTATCCTGGGGCAGATACTCTCCGGTATCCACGGAGGCGCGCACCACCTCGCGCAGCTGAGCCACGTCCTTTATGCTGCCCTCACCCAGCGCCTGAATCAGAATATTGCCCATGGCGGTGCCCTCCGCAGGCCCTGTTACCACCTTGCGGCCTATGGCGTTTGCCGTCATGCGGTTAAGCAGCAGGTTCTGGCATCCTCCGCCCACTATATGCAGCACATCTATTCTCTTGCCCGTTATTTTTTCAAGGTCATCAATGGCCTCGCGGTATTTCAGTGCAAGGCTCTCATACGCCGTGCGGATAACCTCTCCGCGGGTAAGCGGCGCCTCCTGCCCGGTTCTTTCGCAATAGGCGCGTATGCGCTCCTCCATACCTACGGGAGCC
>ULXL01060342.1_pt1 | contig 12162 bp, 9 predicted proteins | sample 1961241 | NCBI WGS metagenome assembly ULXL01 (sample SAMEA4835837, study PRJEB28245) | human gut metagenome | biome: gut microbiome; material: fecal sample | place: Denmark | collected 2008
TAAGCACAAAAACAACATTATCAAAATCAAGCTGATAGATATAATCAACCGCCTGCGTTAAGCCCGTTGGATTTTTTACAAGGAGTATTCTTACATCTCCAAACTGCTCCATTCTTCCAAAGGCGCCCGAGAAGGAGGAAACCGCCGTTTCGATTTCATCCTTGGTTAAGCCTGCAACAGAAAGCACCGCAGATGCGCACAGGGCATTATAAATATTATAAGCTCCGCCGAGGTTTATTTTCAGGATTGCATTTTTACCGTTGAGATTGGCAAAAACCTTTGAATAATCGGATTTCAGCTCGATAATTTCCTCAACCGAAAGGTTAGGGCTTTCACGCTTGTATCCGCAGCCCGTGCAATAAAAATCTCCGAGCTGACTGTATATTCTGCTTTTATATTTATATGGTGATTTACAGAAAATGCAATAATCACTGTCGCTTCTGCCTCCGAGAGAAAGCGAAAGATTTATACCAAATGTATAATATTTTTTATTTAGAGAGGAAAGACTGAACGAAAGCGGATCATCTGCATTTAAAACAAGAACGGCATTTTTCATATTTTGAGCGCCTGCTTTAATGGCTTCAAGGGTGTGAGAAACCTCGCCGTACCTATCCAGCTGATCTCTGAAAATATTTGTTACTGCAAGAATATCGGCATCAAGATAAAGACTGACCTTTCTTAGGGCGTTTTCATCACATTCAACAACGGCATATTCGTATTTGCATTTTCCGTTTATTTTGCAATTCATCAAAAACGAGGTTGTTATTCCCGTTATGAGATTTGCTCCCGAACGGTTTAAAAAATACGATTTACCTGCGGTTTTCAGTCCCTCCTCAACTATTCGTGCAGTTGTTGTTTTTCCGTTTGTGCCTGTTATTATGATGATTTTTACATTTTCGGAAAGCTGCTTTAATATGTTTTTATTTAGGGCAAGTGCGATTTTCCCGGGAAATGTTGTTGCTCCTCTGCCGAAAAGCCGCAATACTTTTTCAACAAGCCTTGCAATAATAATAGTTATAATCATAATAAATTATATTGATATTATTTTTAATTATGATAAAATATATTTATACTTAAAAGGCGGTGATGCTATGCTTAACAAAATAATTGAGGTTGTTTTGAAGGCAGGAGAAATTTATAAAAGCGCAGGAGATGACCTTGGAATTGAAAGCAAGGGCTCTAATGTTAATCTTGTTACAAAATACGATAAAATGATACAGGATTTTCTTTTTGAGGAGCTTAGCAAAATTATTCCCGATTGTTCTTTTTTAGGCGAAGAGGGCGACGGCGAAAAGGAGCTTTCCGACGGATACTGCTTTATAATTGACCCGATTGACGGAACAACGAACTTCATTAAAGGTTATCAGCACAGTGCAATTTCAGTTGGCCTTGCAAAGGACAGAGAGCTGATAATGGGAGTTGTGCTTGACCCTGATTTAAACAATATTTTTTATGCCGAAAGGGGCAAGGGCGCATATCTTAATTCAAAAAGAATAAGCGTTTCCGACTGCACACTTGAAAACAGCCTTGTTTTGTTTGGAACCTCTCCCTACGAGCACGAGCTTGCAAAGCAAACCTTTAAGCTTACAGAGGAGATTTTCTATAAAGCGGTTGAGGTTAGGCGAAGCGGCTCTGCGGCTCTTGATATATGCTATGTTGCCTCCGGCAAGGCTGATTTATATTATGAGCTTATACTGCGGCCGTGGGATTTTGCGGCAGCGGTTGTTATACTGCGGGAGGCGGGCGGAATATGCTCTACGCTGAAAAAAGAAGAGATAGACTGCTCGAAGGTGCGTTCCTTCGTTTGCTCAAACGGAATTAACACAAAGGAATTTTTTGAAATATCAGATGGAATATTACAGCTTTAATCAATATCTTAAAAACACCTTTGGGTTTAAGGTTTACAAGATAAGCATAAACGCCGGTTTTACCTGCCCTAACAGAGACGGAACGCTCGGCACAAGGGGCTGTATTTTTTGCTCAAGGGGCGGAAGCGGAGATTTTGCCGAAAGCAGCCTTTTATCCGTTACGGAGCAGATTGAAAGCGGCAAGCTGCGAGTTGCCAAAAAGATAAAAAGCGGAAAATACATTGCTTATTTTCAAGCCTTTACAAACACCTATGCACCCGTTGATGTTCTTGCAAAAAAATATTACGAAGCAATCAACCACCCGGATATTGTTGGAATATCAATAGCCACAAGACCCGACTGCCTCGGTGAAGAGGTTTTGACGCTTCTTTCCGAAATTAACAAAATCAAGCCCGTTTTTGTTGAACTCGGTCTTCAAACGATTCACGAAAAAACGGCTGAATACATTCGAAGGGGCTACCCTTTAAGTGTTTATGACGCCGCAATAAGGGCACTTAAAAATGCCGGAATAAACACCGTTGTTCATCTTATAATCGGACTGCCGAACGAAAGCAGAGAGGATATGCTTAAAAGCGTTGAATATGTCTGCAAAAGCGGTGCAGACGGAATTAAGCTTCAGCTGCTTCACATATTAAAAGGTACCGACCTTGCAAACGATTATTTGAGCGGAAAATTTGAAGCGCTTTCGATGGAGGAATATTTAAGCATTATCAAGGACTGCATTAGAATAATTCCCAAAAATGTTGTTATTCACAGGCTGACGGGAGACGGACCTAAAAAAGACCTGATAGCTCCGCTTTGGAGCGCAGATAAAAAGAGCGTGCTTAATGCTTTAAACAGACTTTAATGTTTAAAGCAGGCACGCTCTTTTATTACTTATTCATAAAAACCTATTTCGGAAATTACGGGAGTGCTTCGGCTTTGCCTGATTACAAATCTTGCGCCGATGCACTTTTTATTTTTGATTTTTGCAATTTTCTTTGAGCCTATAACAGTTGATGAATAGACCTTATTATATTTCCCGTTTGGCTTTTTAATATAAATATCAAACGCTTCAACCCTTTGAGAAAAGCGGATATCCTCGCTGATGATAACATATTTAAGCTTTTTAACGGAATCAAATTCAAAATCAATATATCCGTCATCCTCTTGAAGCCTTCCGAGCCTTTCAACGATGATAGGATAAGCATACATTTCATCTATTTTACTGCCGAGGGATTTAAGAACACGGGCATCCTTTCTGTGAATAACGCCCTTATCGGTTGGCGGAACATTTAAAAGCAAGGTGCAGTTGTTGCCAACGGAATTAAGATAAATCTTAAAAAGCTTATTTACGCCTTTAACAGTTTTATTCTCATTTTTGGAATAAAACCAGCCCTTTCTTATTGAAACATCAACCTCGGCGGGATACCAGCACAAATCGGGGCATTCTTTAAGGAGCGATCTGCTTCCCAAATCCTCATCCGAGGAGGTTAGCCTTTTAAGATTTTTTGCATCATTTTCATTATGCTGACTGTTTTTGCTTACCGTTTCGGAAAGCCTGAGATAAGACGGCACAACGGAAAATTCGGATTTTCTTGTTTTTCCGCCCTCATTTCCAACCCATCTTATATCGGGGCCGCAAACGGCAATATTAGCCTTTGGTTGAAGCGTTCTTATAAGCGAATAATATCTGCTCCAATCATACTCAAAGGCACGCGCATTGGCACCCTTTGCACCGTCAAACCAAACCTCAGTTATTTCGCCGTAGTTTGTTAAAAGCTCTGTGAGCTGATTGCAGAAATAATCGTTATATGCCGGTGTTCCGTAGGTTTTTTCGTGCATATCCCAAGGGGAAAGATAAACGCCGAAATTGAGCCCCTCGCTTTTGCAGGCGTCTGAAACCATTTTAACTATATCGCCCTCAAAGGAGGTGGATTTTATACTGAAATCGGTGTATGCAGTGTTCCAAAGGCAAAAGCCGTCGTGATGCTTACAGGTTAATATTATTCCCGTTGCGCCTGCCGACCTTGCACATTTAACCCACTGCTGAGGCTTAATTTTCTTTATTGTAAAATCCTGTGCCGTTTCCGTTCCCGCACCCCATTCCCTTGCGGTTGCGGTGTTCATACCGAAATGCATAAAAAGGTAAAACGGTTTTTTCGACAGCTCAACCTGAGACGGGCTCGGCACAACGCTTATAAGCCTATTTACCTCATCACTGTTTAATTCAAAGCCGTTATTATCTGTTGTCCAATTCCTTTCAAAATGATTTTTCATCACTTTTACCTCTTTTTATTAATCCCTGAAAAACAGTTTTCTTCCGAGCTTGCCTATACTGCACAAGGCGTAATACACCATTTCGGAGAAATTGAAATAGAAAGTTTGCTCTCTTGATTTATCAACCTCATCAAAAACGGAAGTGATTGCTTCACCCGTTGCACCGCTGTATTCCGTGGCTGCAAGAACAACAACCTCACTGTCTGCCGGAAGAATTACTTCTTTTTTGCCCTTAACATCTATTTCAACAACATAGAAATAAAGGATTTTTGCGATACTGTCTTTTCCGACGATATGGCAATGCGTTGCCTCAAAGCCTATTTTGCCCTGCTTAACATAAGCAACATCGCCCAAATCAACAAGATCCCATGCGGCGAAGCGTCTTGACGAGGAAAGAATTTCCCTTGAAATGCGTTCGCCGTCAACCTCAAACTCAACCTCTTTATCATTTGCAACAGACGCACAAAGCAGGCAAAGCTTATCGGTGCTCTTTGAAATATCAATTTTCTGCCCGCACATAACGGCACAGTTATTATCTGTTTGAGATATTTCAAAATCAATAGAATTAACGGTAAGCCTTTTCGGAGCAAGCTCACGCGGAATATTCATATCAAAATCAGACTTAATCGTTCCCTGCGCAGTTATGATATTTTTATCAAGGGTAAGCTTTGCAGGAGTGCAAACCGGCTTTTTGCCCTTAACCGTGCTTTCTTTAAGCGTTAATGCAAAGGTTTTGATTTCATAAGGCTTGAAATCGCAAACGAGCCTTCCGTTTTCAACAACCGCTTCGCCCTTGTACTCCTCGCTTGCATAAAGCTCTCTTGCCGATTCAATTCCCTCACCAAGCTCAAGAGTGAATCCGTTTATGCTCTTATTAGCTCCCTCATTTAGACGAACGATAATTTCATTACTGCTTTCGGCCTTTTTGATTGCTCTGATAATAACATCATTAGTTGAAGCAGAGCCGAAGCTGTAATGCGATTTGAGTGCACCCGAATGCTTTTCAACCGCATAAGCCGTCATAGGCTGAACAAATGCTCTTGCTTCAAGCTGTGTTTCTGCCAAATCACCGCCCTTATGACTGAAAACGGCAAACGAATATCTGTTTAATCCGATATCCATAAGCGACTGCATTGAATCCATTCTGTAATTCTTTTTCGGAGTGTGAAGAACGGTCATTCTTAATGTGTTGTCATTATACTTATCCCAGCCGTATTTACACTCACTGATAACGGAAACGCCGAACTGTGAGCTTTCATCGGTTAAATCAACCCATTTTTGAGCGGGTACCTCGAAAAGCTTTTCATTCATATTGCCTCTTTGGATAGCACCGAGCCCCAAATCAAAGGTTGCCTTTTCGTTTTTGCAGGTAAAGGCGAATTTATTTTTAGCCATTGTGCGAAGCGCATGCCATTCGATTTCCGAATAAACCTCAACACATTCTCCGCCATCTGTTAAAGCGATATAATTTGTGAAAACAGACCTGTTTTTATCCTTTTGCACAACCTTATAGGCAACACGCGCAGGACCGTTTTCCTCAATGCTGATTTTAACAAGCGACGGTATGCGGTCTGCCTCCTTATCAGCTTCCTTAAAGTTCATTTCCCAGGCAGGCCACGGCTTTGAGCCGCTGTACTTGAACAAGCCGAGTGCGATAGGCTCTCTCAAAAGCTCCTTTTCATCAAGCGTTTTATCTATAATTGATGAAATATTTCCGTTTTTATTAAGAGTTACGATATACTTTTGATTTTCAATAACATTTTCGGAATTAATTGAAATACGGCTTTCGAGTCTGCAAGGCTCATCTGACGGACGAACATCATAGGCTCTGTATCCGAGACTGCCGACCTCCGCAATAAAAACAACCTCGCAAACGCCGTTTTCATTAGAGTTTACCTGACTTTTAACCTCTTTTCCGTTTTCGTCAAAAACACGAACATAAGGCTTTGAAATATTTTTAAGACGCATTTTAACGGCAGAGCGTCTGCTTGCTTCAATCGGGTTTGAAGCAATAACGGGAATACCCTGACAGAAATCAGTTTTCATCAGCGAAGCAACGGCGGTTACAGACGCTTCAAGCTCGCCTGCGAGCTGATTAGCGGAAACCGCATAATCATTCCAGCTTCTTTGATATGCTCTTTCAACAGAGGTGCCCGGAAGGTCATCGTGAAACTGATGGGCAATAAAGCGTTTCCAAGAGCGATTGAGTGCCTTTTGATTATATGAATATGCTCCGAGATAATCAGCGGCAACGGAATTTCTTTCCGTTATATCGGCAAGCTCCTCGCAACGCCTGTTCCACCTTTTACCGATTGCACGGGAGGTATAGCCACCGACGCCGTGGTTTTGCATAACAAGCTCTGTTTTCCATTCGGGAAGCTTTTTGCGCTGCTCCTCGGTTAGCTTATTATCAATATCATGGTAGATTTCGTCAGCAGCGGCAACATAAACCTCTATATTGCTTTCGTTATTTTTTGATGCCTCGTTTTCAACAAACTTAACCGATTTTTCTGTTGGTGCGCCGCCTCTGTCGCCTATACCGTGAAAAATATAAGTCCAATCTAAATCGTATTTTTCATTTTCTTTAAGCTTATCCTGAACGAAATCCCAATCACGCAATTTAGTTAAGGTAAAATAATAATCGTGTGGATTGGTGCTTGCATAGATATATTCACCGTCAACACCGTACCATTTGCCGATATCAAACGGAGTTCCGTAAGCACTGCCCCAGGAAAGCTTTTGAGTTGTGAAGCCCTTTAAATTTGAATGATGGGCAATTGACGGAAGCGCCCAACCGAAGCCGAAGCAATCGGGCAGATAAATATCAACACTTCTTTTTCCGAACCTTTCATCAAAATAGGAATTTCCGAAAAGAATATTTCTGAAAAGAGCCTCAGGAGAAGGGATATTAGTGTCTCCGTTTTCAAACGCAGAGCCACAGACATTCCATTTGCCCTCTTTTATGTATTCCTTCATTTTTTCAAAAAGCTCGGGATAATATTCCTCCATAAGCTCATAACGGTAGGAGCCCTCGAAATTAAATTTATATGTTGGATATTTTTCAAAAAGCTTAAAATTATCAACCAAGGTGTTATAAATATATTTTGAAACGGTGGTTTCAAAATCCCAATTCCAAACGGTATCAAGATGTGCGGTTGCAACCGTATAAATTTTCTTTTTATCGCCCATATCATTAACCTAACCTTCATTTATTAACAGACTGCAAGGCACGACAGAATTTGCCGTGCCTTTTATAAATAGATTATATAGCAACTATATTAACAAGCTTGCCGGGAACATAGATTTCCTTTTTGATTTCCTTTCCCTCTATGGCAGAAGCGATTTTTTCGTCTGCCTTTGCAAGCTTCAAAACCTCTTCCTTAGGCATATCAACGGGAATGGTTATGCGTGAACGCACCTTACCCATAATTTGAAGAACGATTTCAACTGAATTTTCAACCGTTTTTTCCTCATCGTAAGTACACCATTTTGCTTCGTTGACCATTCCGCCGAAGCTCATAGTCTGCCACATTTCCTCGGTTACATGCGGTGCAAAAGGATTAAGCATTATTGTTAAATCTCTGAGCTCTCCTCTTGTTATGCTTCCCTTATCGTAAATCTTATTAATAAGAGTCATCATAGCGGCAATGGCGGTGTTGCATTTAAGATTGTCAATATCCTCCGTTACCTTTTTAATTGTTTTGTGCATAAGCGCTTCAAGCTCTTCACTGTATTCATCGCTGTCTGTTACGATTTCCTGAAGATTCCAGAAACGCTCGATAAATCTTTTACAACCCTTAATTGAATCGGAATTCCACGGAGCCGCCTTTTCAAAATCGCCGATAAACATTTCATAAAGACGCATTGTGTCTGCTCCGTAGCGGTCAACAATCTCATCGGGATTAACAACATTTCCTCTTGACTTACTCATTTTTTCGCCGTTTTCGCCGAGAATCATACCGTGAGAGGTACGCTTTTGATACGGCTCGGAGGTTGGAACAACACCAATGTCATAAAGGAACTTATGCCAGAAGCGGCTGTAAAGCAGATGAAGCGTTGTGTGCTCCATACCGCCGTTATACCAATCAACAGGCGACCAATATTCAAGTGCTTCCTTCGAGGCGAGCGCATTATCGTTATGAGGGTCCATATATCTGAGGAAATACCACGAGGAGCCTGCCCACTGAGGCATAGTATCCGTTTCTCTTTTTGCAGGACCGCCGCAGCAGGGGCAGGTTGTGTTTACCCAATCCGTCATCTTTGCAAGCGGAGATTCGCCTGTATCTGTTGGCTCATAGGAATCAACATTCGGAAGCTCAAGCGGAAGCTCACTTTCCGGAATCGGAACATAGCCGCATTTTTCGCATTTAACAATCGGGATAGGCTCGCCCCAATATCTTTGACGGCTGAACACCCAATCGCGAAGCTTGAAATTAACCTTTTCTCTGCCCTTACCCTCTTTTTCAAGCCACTCAATCATAGCTTTTTTAGCGTCTTCAACAGAGAGTCCTGTTAAAAATCCGCTGTTTACAAGTCTGCCTGTTGCGCAATCGGTGAAGGCTTCAGCTTGAACATCCTCGCCGCCTGCAACAACCTCTATGATAGGAAGATTGAATTTCTTTGCAAACTCCCAGTCTCTTGTGTCGTGCGCAGGAACCGCCATAATTGCACCTGTGCCGTAAGAGGTTAAAACATAATCGGAAATGAAAATCGGAATTTCCGTGTCATTAACGGGATTAATACCCATAACGCCTTTAAGAAGAACGCCCGTTTTGTCCTTATTAAGCTCCGTGCGTTCAAAATCGCTCTTATGAGCCGCTTCGTTTTGATATGCACGGATTTCCTCAATATTTTCAAGACTTTCTGCCCATTTTTCAATAAGCGGATGCTCAGGAGAAATAACCATATAGGTTGCGCCGAATAGAGTGTCGCACCTTGTGGTATAAACAGTTAAAGTGTCGCCGAGGGTTGTTTTGAAATCAACCTCTGCACCTGTGCTTCTGCCTATCCAGTTTCTTTGCTGAACCTTAACCCTGTCTATAAAATCAACATCATCAAGGTCTGCGGCAAGGCGGTCTGCATAATCTGTTATTTTAAGCATCCACTGGCTTTGATTCTTTCTTATAACCTCGGAGCCGCAACGCTCGCAAACTCCGTTTACAACCTCTTCATTTGCAAGAACGCATTTGCAGGAGGTGCACCAATTGACTGCCATTTCCTTTTTATATGCAAGGCCCTTTTTGAAAAGCTGCAAGAAAATCCACTGAGTCCATTTATAATATTTGGGGTCTGTTGTGTTTATCTCTCTTGTCCAGTCAAACGAAAAGCCGAGGGATTGAAGCTGCTCCTTAAAATGAGCAACATTCTTTTTTGTTACCTCTGCGGGATGGATATGGTTTTTTATTGCATAGTTTTCGGTTGGCAAGCCGAAAGCATCCCAGCCCATAGGATAAAGAACATTATAGCCTTCAAGCCTTTTCTTTCTTGCAACAATATCAAGCGCCGTATATGAACGCGGATGACCTACATGAAGTCCCTGTCCGCTCGGATACGGAAACTCAACAAGACAATAATATTTCGGCAGAGAATAATCGTTTTTAGCCGCAAAGGTGTTTTGGCTGTACCAAATATCCTGCCACTTTTTTTCAACCTGTTTAAAATTATATTCCATTTTTCTTTCCTCCTTTATTCAGTTAAGAATTCATCTGTGTTAATAATATCTCCGTCCTCCCAAAGGTGTTCAAGCTGAAAATACTGCCTTTGCTCCTTGTGGAAAACATGAACAACAACCGTTGAAAAATCAAGACAAATCCAGCCTGATTGCTTTCCCTCAATATGATGAGGCTCAACGCCTGCTTCCTTTAGCTTAAATTCAATCTCATCGGCAAGCGCTTTTATCTGCGTTGACGAATCACCCGTTACAAGAACAAAATAATCGGCAAGCACGGAAAGCTCTCTTATTCCGATGACCTGAATATCCTTGCCCTTTTTACTGTCTGCCGCCTTGACGGCAATTTTTGCAATGTTTAAAGAATTCATAAATTCAGTCCTTTATTTTATTTTCCAAAACAGAATTATAACATTCGAACGAATCCGGATGAATTAATTCTGCCTTAGAAGTTAATTTTAATATTGTGTGTTTTAATGAATAAAGCATGGCGTCATCAAGGCTTTTCAGTGCAAGGCTCCGCATTTCCTCAACATCGGGATAATTCCTGTCTGCCGAGATGAAATCGGCGGTATAAACAACCTTTTGAAGCGTTGTCATATTTGCCTTTCCCGTTGTGTGATACCTAATTGCGCTTAAAATCTCCTCATCTGTTATTCCGAGCTTGAGACGGCAATATGCCTCGCCCGACATTTGATGGATAACCGAAGGGTTATTTCTTTCAAGCTTTGTTAAGCTATGGGAATTTTCTTCAATCAGCCGATATTGAACATCAAGGCTTTCCTCTTTTGTTATATCGTGAAGGAGGCCTGCAAGATAAGCCTTATCCCTGTTGCAATTATATATTTTGCTGAGCTCGGCGGCAGAGGCTGCAACATTAAGCGAATGAATATATCTGCCTTCGGAAAGGCGGCTTTTTATTATGCTTTTATAATAATCAACGCTTTTCATTATAAAGTCCCTTTGATTTTATATAATTTTCAACACCTTCCGGAACAAGCCCTGCAAGGCTTTCTCCGTGTGCAATTTTTTCTCTTATACAGCTGCTTGAAACAACAACAGGCTCAAAATCCGCAAGATAATATTTATCAAGATGAAGAGTATTTTGAGCAAAATCAATTATTTTTTCTCTTGAATTTTCCTCTCTTGCAGCGGTGCACAAAGCAACCTCTTTCAGCAGAGCCTCATAATTATACCATTTATCAAACGACAAAAACTGGTCTTGCCCCACTATGAGAAACATCTCACATTTTCCGAGCATTTCCTTGAATTTTAAAACCGTGTTATAGGTATAGCTTTTTTGACTGCTTTGAAATTCCACATCAGAAATCTCAACCTTATCGTTTTTTGCAAAGGCAAGAGAAAGCATATCAAATCTGCACTCTGCGGGAGCAAAATTATCGCAGGCTCTGTGGGGAGGATTTGCCGTTGGCACAATAAAAAGCTTATCAAGCCCCAAAAGAGAAATGTATTTCTCTGCAAGATTTATATGGCCGTTGTGAACGGGATTGAACGCACCGCCGAAAATTCCGATTTTCAACGATTTCTGCCTCTTCCCTGCTTTTGATATTTTGCCCACGGGTGCGCCTCCTCATACTCGCGCTGACGCTGACGCATTCCCTTGATTTTAACCTTCTTTTTAACGGCCTTTTTGCTTTGCTCTTTTGCTTTTTGATTTTTCTTTTCGTTAATTTTATCTTTATCTGCTTTTCTGTAAAGCACGATAACTCCGCCGATAACCTGAATAACCTCTGCTCCGAGCTGCTGTGAAAGCGTGTCTGCAAGCTGCCTTGGTGCTTCGGGTGCCGTGTCTAAATGAACACGCACTTTAAGAAGCTCTCTTGCGTCAAGTGCATCGTCTATTTGGCTAACAAGATTAGGCGATATTCCCTCCTTGCCTATTTGAAAAATAGGCTCAAGCGGATTTGCCTGCGAGCGAAGCTTTGCTCTTTCCTTTGATGTCATATACATTTCTCCAACTCTGCTTTAAGCTTTCTGAGTGCATTGCCTCTGTGGCTTATTTTATCCTTTTCCTCGGCGGTGTATCTGCCGAACGACCTACCGTTTACCAAGAAAAGCGGATCGTAGCCGAAGCCTGCGTTGCCGTCCCGCTCAAAGCCGATTGTGCCGTTGCACTCTCCTCTGACCGTGATTTCCTTTCCGTTTGGGAAAACGCAGCAGATTGCGCAGACATAATGCGCCGTTCTCTGCTCGGGCGCAACTCCTTTAAGCTTTTCAAGAAGCAAATCGTTATTTTTTTCATCGTTTCCGTGCTCGCCGGAGAAGCGTGCCGAAAAAATTCCCGGTGCACCGTTTAAATAATCAACACACAGTCCGCTGTCGTCTGCAATGGCGGGCATATTTGTT
>ULXL01053013.1_pt1 | contig 12128 bp, 6 predicted proteins | sample 1961241 | NCBI WGS metagenome assembly ULXL01 (sample SAMEA4835837, study PRJEB28245) | human gut metagenome | biome: gut microbiome; material: fecal sample | place: Denmark | collected 2008
ACGGAAAGTAGGTGATCCGGCCAAACGTCAGGCTATCACCAATCCGAAAAAAACGATATACTCGATCAAACGTTTCATGGGTGAAAGTTTCGATCAGGTACAGAACGAAATCAAACGAGTAGCTTATGAAGTGGTGAGAGGTGACAACAATACTCCCCGGGTAGTGATCGACAATCGTCAGTATTCCCCACAGGAAATTTCTGCCATGATTTTGCAGAAAATGAAGAAAACGGCAGAAGATTATCTGGGTCAGGAAGTATCTGAAGCAGTCATCACCGTTCCGGCTTATTTCAACGATGCACAGCGCCAGGCAACGAAAGAAGCAGGAGAAATTGCAGGTTTGACTGTAAAACGTATCATCAATGAACCGACAGCTGCCGCTTTGGCATATGGTTTGGATAAAAAGTCCCAGGATCAGAAAATCGCAGTATTCGACCTCGGGGGTGGAACATTCGATATCTCTATTCTGGAATTGGGTGACGGGGTATTCGAAGTAAAATCGACTAATGGAGATACCCATTTAGGTGGGGATGATTTCGACGATAAGATCATCAACTGGCTGGCTGACGAATTCCAGAAAGACGAAGGGGTAGACATCCGTAAAGACCCGATGGCTCACCAACGGTTGAAAGAAGCTGCTGAAAAGGCAAAAATCGAATTGTCCAGTTCAACTTCTACAGAAATCAATCTGCCGTACATATTCCCGGTCAACGGAATTCCAAAGCATCTGGTACGTACGCTGACCCGTGCTCAGTTCGAACAATTATGCGACAGTCTGATCCAGGCAACGATCGAACCCTGTCGGAAAGCCCTGCAAGATGCCAACATGAAAGCTTCCGATATCGACGAAGTGATTCTGGTTGGTGGTTCAACCCGTATCCCTGCCGTTCAGCAGAAAGTACAGGAATTCTTCGGAAAAGCTCCTTCGAAAGGTGTTAACCCGGACGAAGTAGTAGCGGTAGGGGCAGCTATCCAGGGAGGTGTACTGACCGGAGAAGTAAAAGACGTCTTGTTGCTGGACGTTACTCCGCTGTCATTGGGAATCGAAACACTGGGCGGTGTAATGACCAAACTGATCGAAGCCAACACGACCATCCCGACTAAAAAATCGGAAGTATTCTCTACGGCAGCTGACAACCAGCCTTCTGTAGAAATCCATATCTTACAGGGTGAACGTCCGATGGCCCGCGACAATAAAACGATCGGCCGCTTCCATTTGGACAGCATTCCGCCAGCACCGCGTGGAGTACCTCAGATCGAAGTCACTTTCGATATCGACGCCAACGGTATCCTGAATGTTTCAGCCAAAGATAAAGCCACCGGTAAAGAGCAATCTATCCGGATCGAAGCTTCTTCCGGTCTGTCCGATGCCGAAATCAAACGGATGAAAGACGAAGCAGCTGCTAATGCAGCCTCCGACCAGCAAGAAAAAGAAAAGGTCGATACGATCAATAAAGCAGACTCTATGATCTTCCAGACCGAAAAACAACTGAAAGAGTTCGGAGACAAATTGCCGGCCGACAAGAAGGCGCCGATCGAATCTGCTCTGCAAGAACTGAAAGAAGCTCATAAAGCTCAGGATGTCGCCCGCATCAACAGCGCCATCGACAAACTGAACAGTGTCTTTCAGGCTGCTTCACAGGAAATGTACAACGCTCAGGCTCAACAACAGCAGGGCGGTGCACAGCAAGGTCCTCAGGGTAACCCGAATGCCGGTCAGCCGAACAATGGCGGAAAAGACCAGGAAGTCACCGACGTAGACTTTGAAGAAGTGAAGTAAGATAGCAACTATCTGAAACGATAAATAAGAAAAGGAGTGTAAAATAATTGCACTCCTTTTTATTTTACTAATATTGCTCAATCTTTCGTTATTTACTGATTTTTAACGTATACCATGGGGAACGTCTACTAATTTGAGATATGAAATTCAGACAATCATGTTCCAGGAACCAGCGGAGTTGCAAGGCGCACTTAAATTTTATCTTGAGCAAGATTACATGTGTAAACTGTATTTAACTTTTCCAAAAAGTGAGACGCTATCTCACTAGTTGACGTGAGCCATTACTTTGAATTACTCAAGTGTAATGATCCTATGGAGTTGCAGTTCTATATAAAGGAGGATATCAAAGAATGTTGGAAGGTCAAAGCACTGAAACGCCAGATCAACTCGTCACTATTCCAGAGACTTGCGCTCAGCACAGACAAAGAAGGTGTACTTGCTCCTGCCAATGAGGGGTATGAGGTACTAACTCCAGCCAACATTATTCATGCCCCGTACGTTCTTGAATTTGTAGAAATACCTCAACAGAAGCGTTACAAAGAGACGGAACTAGAAAAAGCTTTGAAGATCAACATGGAGCAATTCCTATTGGAATTAGGCAGATGCCTTTATTGGCGTACCAATTGGTGCCAGACATTTCAAAGTTAATTTAGTGTTCTATCACGCAATTCTAAAGTGCTATGTCTTGATTGATTTGAAACGTGCAAAAATTAAACATGGTGATATAGGTCAGATGAATCTCTACCTAAATTACTCTAAGAACGAAATCTGTCAACCAGACGATAATTCACCGGTTGGTATTGTTTTGGGGACGAAGAAAGATGAGCCATTGATGGAATATGCCCTTCAAGGTATAGACAACCAACTTTTTGCGGCACGCTATCAGTAACGTCTTCCTAATCGAGAGGAACTTCAAGCTCAATTAAATTTACTTGATAATACAAAAGAAATAAATATATTATCCAGAAATAAAATTAGAGAGTTGAGGGACGAACAAGGGTTGTTGCAACGTCAACAATCTGTAGTTTTAGAGATAAATACCCCAATGTTCAGTAAAATAGAGGCATGGTAATAGGCTTGCCAAACGTGAACAAGTAATAAAACTTGCAGAATTATTAGGATATAATAGTATTCAGTAATAAATCAGGCAACAGAACAGCAGTTTCCGGTTCGTCTTTCGGTGCATCCTTAGGCTTCCATGCCACGATGAACCGAACGGATGCAGATTTTACTTCATAGCCTCTTTCTTTCCATTCCGACAAGGTTTTCTGCATGTTTTGTGACAACTTCGCCACCGGTTTATGGGTCAAAGTGTCGTACAAAATGGAATCTTTATACTTCAAAACATCTCCTCCCCTTAAGGTCAGTACCTCCTGCTTAAGTTCCTTAAAGAATCTCAGATTGACATCTTTATGAGAAAGTTGCAGCACTACTTCTTCAGGCATAATATACTCTTCCGGGTCAATAAGATACTCATCTGCACTTACCTGATTAAAGTTGTCCCCATTCGTATGTACAAACAGCCGATTTTTTGCACGAGTCATCCCCACATAGTACCGACGCATCAACTGATCATCTTTCACATAATGGTCAGCAATGAGCATATATACGTCATCAAACTCTCTCCCCTTGGCTTTATGAATGGTCGATACCACAACGTCTGCTCCCGAAGTATCGCAGAAATCTTCCACCGACGACTCAAATACAAATTCTTTGAAGTCGCTAACGTATTTTGTTTTATTGGTTTGTTCAAACAGCTCTACACAACGCTTCACATACGCCAGACTCTGGCTTCTATCGTAAGCGGAAAAGGTAGCATGTTTTGCATTTTCCCATAATTCTTCAGGGATCAGAGGTGTTTTCACCCGTTTGTCTATATACCTCAGAAAATACCTCATTTCGACCATGTTCCAAAAGAGGAAACCGTCCATCGATTGTATCAGCTTGCTGTCAATCCCCCATTTCCGCAAAAGAGCCATCAAAATTACAGCCTCTTCATTTGTCTGGGTGAGTACACACATAGTTCCATTCCCGCGATAGCGAACCAATTCCTTTACAAGCGGCTGATACATATATTTTGATTCATGACGTGTCACCCTCACCCAACCGTCCTCTTTTCTCATCGAGATAATCGGCGTGCTTTTCATTCTTTTACCCAAGACTTTCACAAATTTGTTGGTGAAATCTACCAGATGGCGCGCACTGCGATAATTCTCGGTCATCTCGATAAACTTACTGCCAGGCTCTTGTGCTAACCGATACATGTAGCCGGAATCCGATCCACGAAACTCATAAATATTCTGGTCATCATCCCCCACCGCTATCACACGCATTTCCTCATTATTAGCCATAAGAGCCTTCACTAATGCATGTTCTGCAACACCCATATCCTGAGCTTCATCTATGACCAACACTGTTTTACCGATTTTGTTGGGTTCCACCTCCCCCTGATTTATCATCACGGCAGCTTTGGCAACAACGTCCCTAACTGCTTCAAGGTTACCTATCCGCCCCATGAGATCAAAGCAATAAGAATGAAATGTCTTTATCTCGACAAAGTGGGCAGCGTTACCTATCAATTCCATGAGTCTCTGTTTGAACTCTGTAGCGGCTGCTCTTGAAAATGTCAACATCAAAAGTTGCTCGTGCTTTACATCTTCGAGTAATAAAAGGGATGCGAGTTTGTGAACCAACACACGTGTTTTTCCACTGCCGGGACCTGCTGCGACAACAATACAACGAGAATCCTTGTCGGAAATAATCTCCATCTGGCATTTAGACAACTGACCGAACAATTGTCGATATTTCTTCGGCGTCAGATTACGCTGTATTTCATTTACCCTGTCCCCTTTGAAATATTTCGTGATAAATTTCTTATAGTCCATCTGAAAATAGTCCCGCACATATTGCAAAGCTGCATTATAATTTTTCACCATTAAATTGGCATACTCACCTACGATATGAACTTGCTGAATCTTCTGCTTGTAGAATTCATTCAGCATTCGGTAGTCATCCAACTTATATCTCGATTTATTGTCCTTTATTCTTTGGATATCCATGGCGTTATAAAGAACCAAAAAACCGCCTTCAAGTTTGAGCGCACCGATTTTTGAGAGATACAAAAGCGCCTCCTCCACCTCTTCCAACTGTACATTGTCGAGTTTAGTGAACAAGGAGTGAGGACCTGATATTATCTGATTAAGAAGTTCTACCACAGAGAATTGAACTATCTGTTTTTCCGAATTTCCTTTTCTCGTAGCAGCAACTAATTGATATAACCACTCCAGAGTTAAACGACTAATTTCCAATCGTTTTTCAAAACGATTAAGGGTTGTTTCCCCATCTGTCTGACGGCTGATTTCCATATTGCGGAGGGCATCTTCTTTTTTACGGATATATCCCTTGATGGCAAGGAAGTAGAGCAGTGTCCGGATATCCTTTTCCCTGGAGGTATCGATTCCGTCGTTCATCGCATCCTCATTCAGCTGCTTGCAGGATATCCGTAAAGCTTCGTCAGGAATACGGTTAAGGATGTATTTTTCAAGTTTTGCAAAACGTTCGAGGAGGATCGTTGATTTTCGTTTCGAGTCACCGGCATCCAGCAAATAGGCAGATATATCCTTACTATCTGCCAATATACCTTCCTGGCGCATTCGCTCCACAATCGATACGACTTCCTTCTTACTTAGCCCCAAAATATCTGCCAGATAATCCACCCGCGATTCTGCCTCTGCATCCTGAGCCTTGGCAATATACTTCTGTGAAATCAGTGACCTAATAATTCGGACAGTCTTTTCTATTTCATCCCTGCCAAATAACTGTGACTTTGATATACGCACCCTCGCTTCATCCATGTTTCTCACCATGATGCCTGTAGCATATACCCGAGGCACATTGTTTCCTCTTATCAGGTATCCACTTTGTTCCAAAGCTGCTAAAGCTGTCCGTACACGGGTTTCGATGTCGGATACCGAATCGTCCCATCCTGCCTGCCGGGCTATTTCCAATGCAGAACAACTCACTCTCATACGTCGCCGGGTAAGGTCTTTTACAGCTTTCCACACCTGCTGTATTTCGCTGATACTTAGCTTTGTCTGATTCAATAATATAAAATGCTTATCCAAATCATTGTCACCATAAAGCACATAGCAACGGGCACTGAGGTTAGGGTCGCGACCGGCTCTCCCTGCCTCCTGCACATAATTCTCCAGAGAATCCGAAATATCGTAGTGCACCACCAAACCGACATCTTTCTTATCGACTCCCATGCCAAAAGCTGATGTGGCCACAATGATGCGAACCTGGTCATTCATAAATGCATCCTGGTTGTCAATCTTTTCGTCAGTTTCCATCTTGCCATTGAAAGGCAATGCCTTATAACCGTCACGAGTTAATTTGTTAGCCAGTTCTTTCGTACGTCTGGTACGGGATACATAAACGATGGTCGAACAATCAGATTCAGCCACCAGTCCCCTTAGTTTTAAATATTTATCATCATCCGTTTCAGCATGGATGACAGAGTAATGCAGATTGATCCTTGAGGCCGTCGATGCAAACAACCGCAAATCCAAATTCAACGTTTGCTTGAAATAGTCACAAATGTCCTGCACTACTTTCTGTTTAGCCGTAGCAGTGAAACAGGATACCGGTATCGGATTTCTACTTCCTTTCTTTTGCTGGTATTCCTGGATAAATTTTCCTATATAGAGATAATCCACCCGGAAATCCTGTCCCCATGAAGAAAAACAATGTGCTTCGTCTATCACAAATCTCACAATATGGCGTGCCAACAATATTCTCTCGATAGTTTTAGAGCGAAGCATTTCCGGAGATATATACAGAAGTGAGGCTTCCCCATCCTGTACTCTTTGTATGGCCAGTGCTCTGGTAATGGGGTCCAACAAACCGTTAATGGTTACCGCATCGGTAATACCTCTATCGGCAAGGTTATCTACTTGGTCCTTCATCAGCGACTGCAAAGGGGAGATCACAACTGTAAGCCCATGCACAGAACTGCCGGCCATGAGTGCGGGCAGTTGGAAAGTAAGCGATTTTCCTCCACCGGTAGGAAATATCGCTAATAACGACATGCCTTTCACCGCTGCCTGAGCAGCTTGTTCCTGGAGTGGTTCTCCTTCATATGTCCGGAATTGTTCATACCCAAAGAATGCTTTTAAATTATAAAGCACGTTCAGTTGGGTATTACAGTAATCACAACCTTCCTTACAACTGGTATGACGCAGGAGTTTTAGCACAAATTCCACTTTAGGATAATGGTGAAGTACCCATCCGGGAGTAACGGAACGTTGGTCGGTCGTGTCGATCAGAGCCAATGCGTATGCCAATTCGCAAGGATATTCTTTGACCAGCATAACAAGGTCTGCATGCCCACAAATTTTCCCCTTGTAAAGGTCCCTTATTACTTCGGTCAATCCCTCATTGAGATACTCTGCCCCTACCATACTGAGAAATCCTTCAAATTCTTTCTTGTCCTTTAGCAGCGAGGCAAATAGTCTGCATTTTCCCTCCGGAAACGACTTCCAGCGTGCTATTTCGTCCAACAGTAAATCTTTGGCTTTTTCGCAATCATTCACCGGATTATTTATCTGTTCGCTCATGAGTTTGTCGTCTTTCAACAGCCTATGGTATGGGCGTTCCGGGAATAATAGCGGTGAGATGTAAAGTGTATCAACTAAAAGCCAACAACATGTTTTATCCGTGAACAAATATTTAGCATCGTGATGAATAATATTGTGACCACAAATATAATCTACGTCACTAAAAAATTCAAAAAGTTCCTCTTTCGAAACTTTATGATATACTGCACCATCATAGCGAAGTGCCCCAATATCATGAATTTTGTAATCTTCCAAACCAATTTCAACATCTACTATGGCATAACGTAGGGCATTATATTGTACAGATATTTTCTTATTACTGATGGAATCCTCAGCATTTCTGAGTCCTATAAACCTGTTCCATATTGACATGTATTCTATATAATAAGTTGTTTTATGATATGGATTTATTATAAAACCAACATGTTTTTTTATTGTTGTCCGGATACAATAATCCAGTTTCACTTACAAAGTTAAGTGATAAAACAAAGAAAATTGTTAAAGTTGCCAATTTCTTTTTAGTTCATCATTAACTATCGAGAAAAAATCTAATCTATAATCAGGAGCAATTTTTACGATAGTTTTCAGTTATGCGATAACAATGGTCCCGGGTAAAAATTTAAAATGCGGCATATTTACTGTTGAAACGGAAACCGATTCCCAACATCAGGAAATTGGGGTCGTGAAATTTCTGGAGGTTATAACCCACATGTAAAAAAGTATCCCGTGACATGGCTATTTTCAAAGTCAACATTTGATAAAAAGCCCTCAGATCGCCTTTTCCGATAAAATTAGTACCCATACCGATCCCTACGGTAAAAAAAGGCATGACATACTCTACCCGCCCCGACATACCCAGGGCAAATTGATTATAAAGAGCAGGCCGCCTGATTTGTGACTTATCGATGTCTCCATATACCTCATCGGAAAGATACAAATTTGCACTTCCATCATATACTCCATCCAAAGAAACACCTAGCCGAAGTTTATAGTCGACGTTATACATAGGGGCAAAATTAAATCCAAAAACCGGATAAGACTCGGGTAACGGATATTGCCCTTCCTGCATCCAGATTCCTTTCCGCCGCCATGAACCGAAAAATACAAAATCATAACTGACATGCCGCTGAAAAGGAGGAATATGATAAGAAGCGGCTGCATGTAAAGAGGTCAGATCTTCTTTCCGGTAAAAATTATATTCTACACCGAGTTTTCCCCCAAGGGTATTCACCCCTGCATTGGGGAAATTTGTATTTCCATTTGAAAAATGGGTCAAAGTGACTCCCGAAGTCAGACTTAAACGGGGAGAAAGTGCCCAACGCAGATAAAAATTAGCATTGAGATAAGCATTGATCTTCGATCCCACCATCTTATTGTAAGAATTATACTGTTCATCATAGGGTTTTCAGCCGCCAGACAATCCGAAATTCCATTCGTAATTAAACGACAGCCATGGACAAATCCGGGCGATACGTGCTCCCTGAAACAGATAAAAGGCAACAGGATTACCGATTTGCCGGGATTCTCCAAACGAATAACAGCCCAATCCGATTCCCTGATAAACATTCCCATAAATCCGATCGTAAATACTTCCGGGCTGATAATGAAGCGCATATTTAAAATGAGTAGAAAAAGCTCCGCGAATCAGTTTCCGCTCCGGATTTTCTCCCCTCAAAAAAGGATGAGTAGGAAAAACATATTCGGGTCTTGCTTCTACTCCCAGGCCATGAACGAACCGACGGGGCAGCCTATTAGCCAAACTATCCTCCGTCTGCCCGAAAACGGACGCAACCACCCCAACCATCACCATACCCGACAAAACGATAACTTTCTGAATCCGCCCAACCTTATTCATATATCAATCCTGATTTCATAGGTAAGTCTTCACTATTTTTAATGCACGCAAATATAGTAATAGCAGTCCAATATAATCCCCCCTGCACCATTAAATTTTGACAGTTATATACATATTTAATTATTAACTCGCTCTAAATTGGACTTTAATTGAAAATCAAGAAGTTGGGCGTTTGCCTATATTATATAGGTAACAATATGGAAACGAGCGGACTTCTGCTCGTTTCTGTATTTTGCAATATGCAAAGAACACTCCTTTTACAAGTGCAAAGTTAAAACTAAATTCTTAAAAACAAACTTTTCTGCTTTCATTTTAGGATTATTTATGAATCGGTTTATGTAGCACCCCAAATACCTTTAAGTATAACTTGCTTTGTCCCTTTATGTTGCTTTGATGAGATAAGAACATTCAGAGTAAAGCCTATTACAATAATGCGAAATTTTCAATTATTTACGATTTCTGTAATTTTTTTGAGAATATTACACCTCTATTTAAAATTATTATTGTACTTTTGCAAGTGTATTTACCTATTTTATATATATAGTATGGCAAAGAAAGATGTAAACAGATTGAAGATAATGTTGGCAGTAACCAAGCGCTCAAACAAGTGGTTGGCAGAAATGTTGGGTAAAGACCAAGCAACCATTTCCAAATGGTGCACCAACACTTGCCAACCAGACTTGGAAACCTTAATACGGATTTCTGATTTGCTGAAAGTGGATGTAAACGATTTGTTGAACAAAGAATGTATCAAAGAATGATGGACGATATATTGAAACAGATAAACGCTGGCGAGGTATCGGGGGTGCAGTTCAAGGAACGCATTCTCGACAAATATGATATTGCTTGTGAGTTAGTGGCGTTCAGTAATTCACATGGTGGAAAGTTGGTAGTTGGTATAAAGGATAAGACTGGAGAGATCAATGCCTTGTCGTATTCTGAGGTACAAGAAACTACCAACTTATTGAGTGACATTGCTTCAGAAAACGTAGTGCCATCCATTCTGATAAAGATAGATACTGTTGAGGTCGAGGATGGCAACTTGGTTGTTGCTACTGTGAAGGAAGGACTCAACAAGCCTTATCATGACAACAAGGGAATCGTATGGGTGAAGAATGGTGCCGACAAGCGTAAAGTGTTCGACAATGCTGAACTTGCAGAAATGATGACCGACTGCGGTAGTTTTGCTCCTGACGAGGCTGGTGTTAGGGATGCAACTGTCAACGACCTTGATGCAACGACCATCAAGCAGTTTCTTGGCAACCGTTTTGAAAGAGTTTTGGAGAAGAAAGGCTTGACAGGTGACGCTTTTAATGAAGCATCACTTGATATGATTTGCTCTGCCATAGCTAAGGGACATGACTGTGAGAAGATACTTCGCAATCTGCGATTTATCCGTCCCGATGGCACACTGACTGTTGCTGCCATGCTTCTGTTTGGCAAATATACCCAACGCTGGATGCCAATGATGACAGCCAAGTGTATCTGTTTTGCTGGCAACAGTGTTGGCAGCAAGGTGTTCCGTGACAAGGTGAATGATGCAGATATGGAGGGGAATCTGCTTCATCAATATGACACTATCATGGATTTCTTCACTCGTAATCTGCATAATGTGCAGGTGGGAGAAGAATTCAACAGCATGGGTAAGTTGGAAATACCTTATACAAGCTTGGTTGAGTTCACGGTAAACAGCCTTGTACACCGTTCGTTGAACATGAAAGCCCCTGTTCGCATTTTCATTTTCGACAATCGTGTGGAGATTCACAGTCCAGGTGCATTGCCTAACGGACTCACTATTGATGACATCAAGGCAGGAACTTCCATGCCTCGCAATACGTTCCTTTTTAACAATGCCATATACTTGCTGCCATATACTGGTGTAGGTAGCGGCATCACTCGTGCACTGGACGAAGATGTTAATGTCACGTTTATGAATAATGACAAGGCGCAGGAATTTGTCATCACGGTTTGGAGAGAAGAAAGTAACGAAGTCGAGAAAAAAAGTAACCAAGTCGAGGGGAAAAGTAACCAAGTCGGTAACCAAGTCGAACAAAAAAGTAACGAAGTCGAAGAGGAGAGTAACGAAGTCGAGGAAAAAAGTAACCAAGTCCAAGACTCTGACACTCGACTTAGACACTCTGACACTAAAAAAGTGTCATTGTCTAATAAGCAAAGGGATATAGTCAATTTCTGTTCAGTTCCTCGAACCACCGCAGAGATCATGGAACGCCTTGGTTTATCCAATCAAACCAAGAACCGAGAGCGTTACATTACATCCCTTGTTACTGCAGGGTATTTGCAGATGACTAATCCAGATAATCCTACAGCAAGTAATCAAAAATACAAGAAAGTAAACAAAAGATAAGAAGCGTATGGATTCATTATTTCTACTTCAGTTTGCATGTTTTATATTCATGCTCATCAATGCCTTCATCGTAGCACTCTCTCATCTGCATGTAAGATGGGAGAGCAAGCGGTATGAGCGTTCTCGATGGATGATCGTTGCTGCCCTGATAGGACTGGCGATACAATATGTGCTGCAGATGGGGTTCGGCTTCCGTGCTATGCACGATAATCTGGGGGCGGTCATCAACATCCTCCTCTATACCCCCTGCTTCTCGCTCATTTCTATAGGAATCTACAACATAGAAACCACCCGTGCTAACCTCAGAAAGATGATACTGATGTGTAGTGGCATTTATGCTGCCATCATTGTGGTCTTTTGCGTGGGTATCAGTCTCCATCATAGCCTGTATATCAGAGAGGGGCTTTATCTGATGCTGACTCTGTTTTGCGTAAGTGTTTTCTATTGCATATACATGATTATTCAGGAGATGATTAGGCGTAAAAATATGTTGGAGACAATGGCGGCAAC
>ULXL01081604.1_pt1 | contig 12116 bp, 10 predicted proteins | sample 1961241 | NCBI WGS metagenome assembly ULXL01 (sample SAMEA4835837, study PRJEB28245) | human gut metagenome | biome: gut microbiome; material: fecal sample | place: Denmark | collected 2008
GGCTTAAAGCCAACCTACGGTGCCGTTTCCCGTTACGGTCTTATCGCTTATGCTTCGTCGCTTGATCAAATAGGGCCTATCGGCAAAAATGCGCTTGATGTTGCCGCAATGTTTTCCGTTATCAGCGGAAAGGATGAAAAGGATGCAACCTCCGTTTCTCCAAAGCCCTTTACTCTTGATGATATTAAAAACGCAAAGGATTTAAAGGGTGTTAAGGTTGGTATTCCGTCCGATTATTTCGGCGAGGGAATTAACGAAGAGGTTGCAAAATGCGTTATGGCAGCGGCAGAGGCTCTTAAAGCTCTCGGCGCAGAGGTTGAGGAGTTCTCAATGCCGATAGTTAAGTATGCAATTCCAACATATTATATTATCGCATGCGCAGAGGCTTGCTCAAACCTTTCAAGGTTTGACGGCATTAAATACGGCTATAAATCTCCCGAGGCGGATAATTTGCGTGATGTTTATATTAAATCCCGCTCTGAGGGCTTCGGTATGGAGGTTAAAAAGCGTATAATGCTCGGCAACTTCGTGCTTTCAAGCGGATATTTTGACGCTTATTATAATAAAGCGCTTAAAGCAAAGGGGCTTATTGTTAAGGCGTTTAACGAGGCGTTTGAGAAATATGATTTTCTTCTCGGCCCCGTTGCTCCCACAACAGCTCTTAAAATCGGCGAGGGACTCAGTGATCCGCTTGCTATGTATCTCGGCGATATTTATACGGTTATGATTAATATTGCAGGCTTGCCGTCGCTTGCTCTTCCTTGCGGCTTTGATAAGGATAATATGCCGATAGGAATGCAGCTAATCGGCAGACCGTTTGAGGAAGGAACAATTCTTTCGGCAGGCAATGCTTATCAAAGCATAACCGATTATCACAAAAAGAAGCCAATTTTGGATTAAGGAGGTAACTCAATATGGAATATTCAACCGTCTGCGGTCTTGAGGTTCATACCGAGCTTGCCACCGCAACCAAAATTTTCTGCTCCTGCTCAACGGAATTCGGCGGAGAGCCTAACACGCATGTTTGCGAAATCTGCTCCGGTATGCCGGGCACGCTTCCCGTTCTTAATGAAAGGGTGCTTGAATTTGCAGTAAGAACAGGTCTTGCAACAAACTGCGAAATAACAATGTATAATAAGTTTGACAGAAAAAATTATTTCTATCCCGATTTGCCGAAGGCTTATCAGATAAGTCAGCTTTATCTGCCGATTTGCAGAAACGGATATATCGAAATAAACGATAGTATTAACGGTGGCAAAAAGAAGGTTAGAATCCATGAAATTCATATGGAGGAGGACGCCGGCAAGCTTGTTCACGATGAGTGGTCGGATTGCACACTTGTAAACTATAACCGCTGCGGAGTTCCGCTTCTTGAAATTGTTTCGGAGCCCGATATTGCCTCGGCAGATGAGGCGGTTGAATATGTTGAAAAGCTTCGTGCAATTCTTCAATTCTGTGGTGTTTCCGATTGCAAAATGCAGGAGGGCTCATTGCGTGCCGATGTTAATGTTTCTGTTATGGAAAAGGGCTCAAAGGAGTTTGGCACAAGAACGGAAATGAAAAACATTAACTCGTTTAAGGCTATTCATAATGCCGTTGAATGCGAGGCGCAGCGTCAGATAGAAATTATTGAGGACGGCGGAAGTGTTGTTCAGGAAACACGCCGTTGGGACGACACAAAGGGCGTTTCCTATGCAATGAGAAGCAAGGAGGACGCACAGGATTATAAGTATTTCCCGGATCCCGATTTGCCTCCCGTTTTGCTCACTGATGAATATGTTGAGAATATAAAAGCATCTCTTCCCGAGCTTCCCGAGGCAAAGAAAGAGCGTTATATGACGGAATTTAAGCTTTCGGAATATGACACCTCTATGATTTGCTCCTCGGTTGCTTATGTTAAGCTTTTTGAACGCACCGTTGAAATAACAGGCAACCCGAAGGACAGTGCAAACTGGATTATGGGCGAGCTTATGAAAATGCTTAACGATACTCAAACACTCCCCGAAAATATGAGCTTTCGTGCAGAGTCGCTCGGCGAAATCATCAATATGCTTAACAGTAATAAGATAAGCAGAGATTCGGCTAAAAAGGTGTTTGCCGCCGTGTTTACTGATGATGTTATCCCTGCCGATTATGTTAAGGAAAATGATATGGAAACGGTTTCCGACACGGGCGCAATCAAGGCCGTAATCGAAGATGTTATCGCTTCAAATCAAAAGGCTGTTGATGAGTATAAGGAGGGAAAGGAAAAATCCTTCAATTTCCTTATCGGTCAGTCAATGCGTGCTCTAAAAGGCAAGGCTCCCGCCGCAGAGGTAACAAAAATCCTCAAGGAAATTTTAGGCTAAGCTTAAAAAATACCCGTTTGATTTTTTCAAACGGGTATTTTTTTGTGTAAAATGAAGGGAAGCATAAAATCCGGTAAATTTCAAGTCTTGTTTTTCGTTTCATTATGCGGTATATAGTATAATGAGGTGATTTTATGTTTAATAACGAAAAAATTTGTATCAGCCCAAATGAATGTGCAAAAAGCATTTACTGTCTGCGCTCGCTCGATGTTGCCGTATTGATAGGCGCCCGTCAGTATCTTGCCGTTGAAAGCGATTATGCGTTTCTCTCCGCAAGAAACATATCGGTTAAATATTTCTTTGCAAAGTCATTTGAAAGCATTGGCTACGGTGCGGAAAATTCCTGCTTAAAGGGATTTAATGCGGGCACGGTAACATTTGCCGGTGCGTTTGGCATAACCGATTGCAATAAAAAGGAATTTGAGCGTCGTGTTCGTGCGTTAAGCATTTTGCTTTGCAGCTCAAGCTCGTTTGTTTTTGATTATTGCGAGGGCGAATATCGGTATTCGTACATAAGTGATATTTTGAGCTTATGCGGCTTTCGCATTTATGAGCATTTAATGTCAGGGCGTATGAATAATAATTATTTATATGATTATAATATAAGAAACCCTAAAAGGCAGATAAAGGTTTCCGATGATTTCAGGCTTGTATTAGCCGTTAAAAAATAATAACGTTTATTTGAATTAGACTGTTCACGGCGATGTGTTTGTGCTATAATTAAATAAAGAATCGTAATCACTTTTAAGGGGGTAAATTTTTATGAAGGAATGGTATAAAAACGCAGTCGTTTATCAAATTTGGCCTCGTTCGTTTTGCGACGGAAACGGCGACGGTATCGGAGATTTGCAGGGCGTTCTCGATAAAATGGATTATCTTGAGGATTTGGGAATCAACTGTATTTGGTTTTCGCCGCTGTATCCGTCTCCGAATGCCGATTTCGGCTATGATATTTCGGATTATAAGAACATAAATCCCGAATACGGAGATTTGGATTTGTTCAAAAGGGTGCTTGATGAGGCACACAGCAGAGGCATAAGGGTTATTATGGACCTTGTTGTTAATCACACCTCTGATGAACACAAATGGTTTATCGAATCGCAAAATCCCGATTCGCCGTATCACGATTATTATTTTTGGCGAAAGGGAAAGGGAAAAAGACCTCCAAACAACTGGCTTTCCTGCTTTGAGGGAGGCGCTTGGGAATATAACGAGGGGCTTGATGAATATTATCTTCATGTTTTTGCAAAGAAACAGCCGGATTTAAACCACGACAACCCAAAGGTTCGTGAAGAGGTTAAGGATATTATGCGCTTTTGGCTTGATATGGGGGTTGACGGATTTAGAGAGGATGTTATAACCTTTATATCGAAAAAGGAGGGACTTCCAAACGGATTTCCGATTCCATCAGCCTGCGGAATTGAAAATTATATGGATGGTCCCAATATCCACGAATATTTGCAGGAATACAGAGCAGTAACGGATAATTACGACTGCTTCACCGTCGGCGAGGCACCTATGATGACTCCTGAAAAGGCGCTGAAATATATTGATGAAGGCCATAAGGAGCTTGATTTAATGTTTCACTTTCAGCATATGGAAGCCGATTGCTTTATAATGGATTTCTTTCAAACTAAGTTTAATCTTAAAAAAATGAAGCGTGCCTTTTCCTCTTGGCAGGAAAAGATAAACGGTAAAGCGTGGAACACTCTTTATATTGAAAATCACGATCATCCGCGAATTATTTCCCGCTACGGAAGCGAAAAATACAGAACCGAATCAGGCAAAATGCTTGCAAATATGTTTATGCTTCAACAGGGCACACCGTTTATTTATCAGGGCCAGGAGCTCGGAATGGTCAACACTCGCCTAAACAGCCTTGATGAGTATGCCGATTGCTTTGTTAAGAATAACTATGCAGTAGGAATGAAAATGCACCTCGGAGAAAAGCGTTGCTTTGAAAATGCCGTTAAATCAACAAGGGATAACTCACGAACTCCCGTTCAATGGGATTCAACTGAAAATGCCGGCTTTTCAACAGGAGCTCCGTGGTTCCCCGTAAATAAGAATTATAAAGAGATAAACGCTCGTGCAGAGGCGGAAAATCCAAACTCCATTTTAAATCATTATAAGGCGTTAATCAAATTCAAAAAGGAAAATGAGGTTGCAATTTACGGCGACTATAAAGAGCATTATAAAAATTCCGATAAGCTTTTTGTTTTTGAAAGAAATTATAACGGCAAGCGTCTGCTTGTTATAAATTCGTTCACGGAGGAAAATGTTGCCTTTGAGGCTCCAAAGGGCTTTAATCTTGAAGAGGGAAAAGCGATTTTGTGTAATTATGAAAATCCAACCGTTCAAAATAACGGCTTCAAAACCCGTCCGTATGAAACAAGAGTTTATGTTTTCGATTAAAATTTAATAAATAATATTACATACAAAATAATTATACACACCTCGGTTAAAATAATACCGAGGTGTTTTTTTAATGAATTTTTTAGGAAAAACGGCAGTTTTCAGCAATCCGCCCGTTATAACGGGCTTTGCGGGAGTCTGCGGTAAAAAAGAGGGAGAAGGACCTCTTGCAAAGGATTTTGACGAAATTTTTGAAGATACAACCATGGGCGGTCAGTCGTATGAGCTTGCAGAGTCGGCTCTGCTCAATAAGGCGATAGTGCGCTCGCTCGATAATGCTCAAACGGCAACCTCGGATGTCAATTTTATTTTGTGCGGAGATTTACTCAATCAGTGTATGGGAAGCGCGTTTGCCGTTAAGGATTTGAACATTGCAACGATAGGCTTGTTCGGCGCATGCTCAACAATGGCGCTCTCGCTCGCAACAGGCGCAATGCTGACAGACGGCGGAGCCTCCTGCGTTGTTGCGGCAACATCAAGCCATTTCTGCTCGTCGGAAAGGCAGTTTCGCTTTCCGCTTGAATACGGCGGACAAAGACCTCCAACAGCGCAGTGGACGGTAACAGGCGCAGGCAGTGCGGTTATTAAGCGCGTCGGAAGCGGTATAAAAATCAAAGCCGTTTCTATCGGTACAATCTGCGATATGGGCATAACCGATGCAAATAATATGGGTGCCGCCATGGCGCCTGCGGCTGAAAAAACCATATTTGAATTTTTAAGAGATACAAACACAACCGTTAACGATTACGATTTGATATTAACAGGCGATTTGGGCTATACGGGCTCAGAGCTTTTATATGAGCTTTTTGAAAAGGAGCACAAAGTCAGCCTGCGCAAAAAGCATAACGATTGCGGGCTGATGATTTTTGATTTGAAGGAGCAGGATGTAAACAGCGGCGGCTCGGGATGCGGTTGCAGTGCATCTGTGCTTTGCTCGCATATTATGAAGCGAATGAAAAAGGGAGAGCTTAAAAGGGTGCTTTTTGTTGCAACGGGTGCACTTATGTCGCCAACAACAAGTAAGCAGGGAAGCCCTATCCCATCGGTTGCACACGCAGTTCTTTTGGAGGCATAGGAATGAATTTGAAAAACAATATAAGGGTTATCGGCACCTTTCAAAATGTTGTGAATGCACTTTACACGGTTATAACTGTTGTTCGAATTGTTGCGGTGCTTTTTCTGATTTTGCAAACCGTTGTACTCCTCGCATCTCCCGATAAAAGCTAAACCTATGCACAATCAGGGACTGTCCCTGATTATACATAGGCTTAAAATCGAAAAATGCAAATAGTATATTAAAATACTTCGGAGATTATGCTTCTTATTTCCTCCTCCGCCCGTGTAACCTCATAATAGAATTCCCGAGAGGAAACACGCAGGGCGCCGTTACCGAGAATTATCAGCTGTTCAAGTGCATCGGAGGTAACAACTCTGACCTTGTGCTTTTTGACCAGCTCGTGCGAAACCTTTTCAATATAGGCGTCTGCCGTTTCCGCTTCCTTTGTGTAAACAATATTAATGTTGTTTACCTTTTCAACCTCACGCATATTTCCCTTAACCTTATATGCGTCAAAAACAAGGATAACCTCGCATTTTTTGTAGCCCTGAAAGTTGCACAATATGTTTATTAAAGTGCTTCTTGCACCGTCAATATCCGTTTTAGCCGTTTCTTTGAGGCTTTCCCACGAAAAAATAACATTGTAGCCGTCAACAAGCAGATATTCCTTTCCCTCGTATCTCGGCGGGCGCACGCCTTTATATTTCTTACTGTCTGTGCTTTCCGTTAGATTAAAATGGCGTTGAGACGGATTTTGCGAACGGCTTTTAACAGGACCGTAGGTTTGTTCAAATATTTCCATAAGCTCCTTATCAAGTGCAAAAAGATTAACCTTTTTATCCTTTGGAGCGTTGAAGGCTCTTCTTATCTGCGCTTCGTCTAATTCGCTTTTTTCAGGCGAAAGAACGCTCGGCAGGTGCATACGGCTTTTAACCTCGTTCCATTTAACATTATAGCCTGCGCCGTGCGAGCAAAAAACAGAGTCGCAGGGATTTTCCGTGTCTGCGTCGCAGTCATAGCCTATCTCTGCGATAACCTCCTCAGCGTTGTGGCACGGCTCATATCCCTTTAAAATACAACTCAGCTTGCCCTGACCGTGTGTGTACTGCATAACCTCGCTTGCGTAATCACACATTTTGGAAACGGGCGCACTTCCGCTTAAAACAGCACAATCTCCAAGCGCTTCGGGCGGATTGAAGCTTCCCGACATACGCTGAATATCTGCCATTGCTCTGCCGATGCTCTCGCTCGGAACCTCAAGAGTAAAATCATAAACAGGCTCAATCAAAACGGATTGTGCACTTCTCAGACCCTGCCTAACCGCTCTGTATGTTGCCTGCCTGAAATCTCCTCCCTCGGTGTGCTTCGGATGAGCCTTGCCGGAGGCAAGAATTATTTCCATATCGGTTATGGGCGAGCCTGTTAAAGCTCCTATATGCGTTTTTTCGTAAAGATGAGTTAAAATCAGCCTTTGCCAATTCTTGTCAAGAATATCCTCTTTACATTCCGTTTTGAAAACAAGGCCGCTGTTTCTTTTTCCCGGCTTCATCAAAAGATGAACCTCTGCATAATGGCGAAGCGGCTCAAAATGCCCGATACCCTCAACGGTGTCTGCAACGGTTTCCTTATAAATTATGCTTCCCTTTGAAAAGGAAACACTTATTCCGAATCTTTCCTTTATGAGTGATTGCAATATTTCAAGCTGAATATTGCCCATAAGCTGAACCTGTATTTCTTTAAGCCGAGGGCTCCAAACAACCCTTAACTGCGGGTCCTCACCCTCAAGAAGCTTCATTTTTTCAAGCACGGTGTGAGAGTCTGTGTTGTCCTCAATTATTAATTTGTATGTCAAAACAGGCTCCAAAACAGGCAAAACAGAGCCGCTTTCAGCCCCAAGGCAGTCGCCGGGGCGAGTGAAGCTTATTCCCGTAACAGCACAAACCGAGCCTGCGGGCACCTCGTCTGCGGCTTTGAATTTTTCGCCCGAATAAATTCTTATTTGATTAACCTTTTCGGAATTTGTGTTTTTGTCGCTTTGCAGTATTTCCTTAACTTTAAGCACTCCGCCGGTAACTTTAAGAAATGTTAGGCGCTGCCCCTTGTCCTGCGAAATTTTAAACACTCTGCCTGCAAATTCATTGCTGTAATCGGGCATTTGCGTAAATTCGTTTAGGCGGTCTAAAAATTCACTAACACCCGTAAGCCTTAACGCAGAGCCGAACATACAGGGGAAAATTTTTCTGCTTTTTATGCAGGAAATAATATCCTTTTTGTCAATAAAATTATTTTCATAATACTTATTAAGCAGAGCTTCGTCGCAAAGAGCGGCGTTTTCGTAAAACTCATTATCTTCGGTGTTTTCAAAATCAACAAATCCACCCTTGAATTTTGCTTTAAGCTCGTTGAGTATTCGGTCCCTGTCGGCACCGTCTAAATCCATTTTGTTTACAAAGATGAAGCAGGGCACATTATATTTTTTAAGAAGCCTCCAAAGCGTTTGCGTGTGGCTTTGGATACCGTCCGTTGCGCTGATAACAAGAACGGCGCAGTCTAAAACCTGCAAGGTGCGTTCCGTTTCCGCCGAAAAATCAACATGCCCAGGAGTGTCAAGAAGGGTAAACTGTGTGTTCTTGTAATTCAAAATCGCCTGCTTTGAAAAAATTGTTATTCCGCGGCTTCGTTCAAGTGAAAATGTGTCTAAAAAAGAATCCCTTCTGTCAACTCTGCCAAGCCTGTTAATGCTTCCCGATTGATACAGCATTGCTTCGCACAGCGTTGTTTTTCCCGAATCAACATGTGCAAGCACACCGATAACAATTCTTTTCATCCCTTCACCACCTTATATATAACCTATATATAATAGCATATTCGGTTAGAAATGTAAAAGGTGTTTTTCTATTTACATAGTGTTGCTTTTATGATAATATGTAAAGAAACGGAGGGATTTGTTTGGGTGAAAAGAGAATAAAAGGATTGAAATATAACAATATTGAAGCAATAAGATTTCTTTTTGCGGTTATAATAATTTATTTTCATATTTTACACGCATATATAATGAAGCAGGCAGGAGAAAGCCAAATATATCAAACGCTTGCGGATTTAAGCAGCAACGCCGGTATTGCGGTTGAGTGCTTTTATATTTTAAGCGGCTTCTTCCTTTTTCATTCCTGTAAGAAAAAGCCTGATTTGTCGGTAAAGGAATTTGCTTACGGAAAGGTGGCAAGGCTTCTGCCCGTGTTTTTTGCCTCCGAATTGATAGGTGTTGTGTTTTTTAAAAAAAGCCCTTATGAAATGCTTATCAATGTTTCGTTTTTGCAATGCATAGGAATAACAGACCAATGGAAATCAATTAATTGGTATTTATCTCCTTTGTTTTGGACCTTGATTTTTTATTTTGTTTTATTAAAATGCTTTAAAAACGATAAAAGAAAGCCGAATATCATTATCGGCTTAATAACATATTTTTCTTATGTGATTCTTTTAAATAACGGTGGCTTTTCACGAGAAATGATTTTCGGCTTTTTAAGCGGAGGTGCTTTGAGAGCGCTTGCCGGAATAGGTCTTGGTTATTTAATTGCCGTTTGTGTTGAAAGCATAAAGGAAATGCCGAGTGTTAAGGGCTTTAAGCCTAATAAAAAGCAAAATGCATTGATAACTATTATTATATCGGTTTTTGAGTTAGCTTTTTTTATAAGCCTTATTATTGATTTTTTATATAAAAAGCTTGCTTATGACAATCAGTTTATAGTTGTTATTCTGTTTTCCGGATTATTGCTTTGTATGCTAACCCAAAAGGGAATTTTATCACGAATATGCAATAATAAATTTTTCGGCGGCTTAGGTAAATATGCATATTCAATTTATGTTGTGCAACGAATATCATTTTATATTCTTGAAAAAACGCTGTGGACAAATTCTGATTTTGTTCAAAATCATACATATAGGTGTATTGCGGTTTCGATCCTGTTCAGCGTTCTTTTCGGAATTGCGGCATATTATATTATCGAAAAGCCGTTTGCAAGGCTGTTCGGAAAATTCGGTAAAAAGCTTTTTTCAAGAAAAAACCTTTGCACTGCCGAATAAAAATATAACCGTCCGAGCTTCCGGGCGGTTTTGAATTATCATCAGTAAAGCTTGAATATATAAATTATAAGTCCGTAAATAAATGAGGAGGCAACTCCGTAAACTATAACGGGGCCTGCAATGGAAAACATCTGCGCCGCCGTGCCTAATATATAGCCCTCATGCTTGAATTCAAGCGCAGGGGAAACAACGGAGTTGGCAAAGCCTGTTATCGGAACGATTGTTCCTGCTCCTGCGTGGCGTGCAATTTTATCAAAAAAGCCAACACCGGTTAAAATGGCGGTTATAATAATTAATACACTCGGAGTTGCTATTTTTATATTTTCCTCGCTCAAGCCCGCAGATTGAAAAATTGTGTTTAAAAGCTGACCGAAGCAGCAGATTGTCCCTCCGAAAAGAAATGCCTTTAAGCAGTTTAGAAAAACAGGAGAGTTAGGACTTGCCTTGTCTGTCATTTTGCTGTATTCGTCCTTGCTGACGCTCATTATTTAAAACTTCCTTTCGTTTTTTTAAATTATTATTAATTATTGTTTAACTTTTTGAAATAATTATTCAATTTGCTTGACAAATTATATAATTATCTGTAATATTAAAATATACTATTTGTAAAGGAATTGATTATATGCATCTTATAGATGTTAGAAATGTTTATAAAATATATAATCCCGGCGAAAATCAGGTTAATGCGCTTGACGGAGTTTCAATAACTATTGATGAGGGCGAGTTTGTTGCAATCATCGGTCAGTCCGGCTCGGGAAAATCAACGCTTATGAATATGCTCGGCTTGCTGGACACTCCAACCTCAGGCGAGTATTACATAAACGGAAAGCTTGTTGATGATTTAACAGACGACCAAATGAGCGAAATCAGAAATAAGCAGATAGGCTTTATTTTTCAGGGCTTTAACCTTATTTCCTCGCTGAACGCTATGGAAAATGTTGAGCTTCCGCTTGTTTACAGAGGCGTTCCCAAGCAGGAAAGGCACGAGCTTTCAACCGCAGCCCTTAAAAAGGTTGGCCTCGGCGAGCGTATGCATCATCTTCCGTCTGCTCTTTCGGGCGGTCAGCAGCAGCGTGTTGCCGTTGCGCGTGCAATTGCCGCCGCTCCTCCCGTTATTCTTGCCGATGAGCCAACGGGTAATCTTGACACCCGTTCAACCAAAGAGGTTATGCAGATTTTGCACAATCTTAAAGATGAGGGCAGAACAGTTATCGTTATCACTCACGATAATGAGATTGCAGAGCAGGCAGAGCGTGTTATAAGAATCAGAGACGGAAAGGTTGTTGAGGATTATATCAACCCGGGCTTTGAGGAAAAATACGGCAGAGCCGCAAAGCAAAACAACAAAAATCCGATAGATGAGGGCTGATTAATTTTAAAATGTATAAATCATCTGCAAATGAAAACAATATTTGCAGGTGATTTTTTATGATGTTTTTAAAGGCTTTTATTGTTGGAGGGCTTATATGTGTTATCGGTCAGCTCCTTATTGACCTAACTAAAATGACTCCTGCAAAAATTCTTGTTCTTTTCGTTTGTCTCGGTGTTCTTTTAGGTGCCTTCGGAATATATGATAAGCTTGTTGATTTTGCGGGTGCAGGTGCAACCGTTCCGCTAACGGGCTTCGGTAATTCGCTTGCAAACGGAGTTAAGGAGGCAATTCGCGAGCAGGGCTTTACGGGAATAATAACCGGCGGGCTTTCGGCGTGTGCGGGAGGAGTAACCGTTGCCGTTCTTTCAGGTCTTGTTGTAGCTCTTGTTGCACGCTCAAAGGATAAAAGCTGATAAAACGGCGTAAATCCTCATAATTAGTTGAAAATAAGCGACATAATTCTATTGAAAAACTGCTGACACTATGATAAAATATTTATGCAATTATAAATATTTGGAGGAAATCTATATGGCAGCAATGACTTATGAATCAATTGTTGAAACAGTTAGAAGCAAATTTTCAAACGCAGATGTAAGCTCTGTTTCGGGCACTCTTGCTTTTCAGTTTAATATTGTCGGCAAGGTTGAAGGTATTTTTTATGTTGAAATTAAAGACGGCAAGGTTAATGTTGAGCCGTATGAGTATTACGACCGTAACGCAATCATCACTATGAACGGAACAAATCTTATTAAGCTTATCAACGGCAAGCTTGATCCCGTTCTTGCCTTCACGGCAGGAAAGCTTAAGATTGACGGAGATGTCGGAGCAGCTCTTGAGCTTA
>ULXL01056646.1_pt1 | contig 12099 bp, 13 predicted proteins | sample 1961241 | NCBI WGS metagenome assembly ULXL01 (sample SAMEA4835837, study PRJEB28245) | human gut metagenome | biome: gut microbiome; material: fecal sample | place: Denmark | collected 2008
GATTACGAAGCGCAGTTGAAGGAAGCCAAAGAGCGCGGGCTCAGCGATGAAGCGTTGCAGTACGTCGGGAAGGTTCCGCTGGATATCATTCAGGAGGCCGATGAACGCAAGGCCAAGGATGATAGATTCTACGCGAACGATCCTCGCGGGGACTTCTTCAAGGGTGTTGAGCGTGTCGCTTCCGGCCATGGCGTGGACGGGAATCTTGACTCCTATATTCAGGACGTAAAACAGGAACGTGCGCGGGAAGCACTGGGTACTCCCGACGTGGCGAAAGATGTCCGCCATGTCCTTGCTGAATTCATGAACGAAGGAATAAAGCCATTCCAGAACGCGGCGAAAACTGTTGCTGGGGTGGAAACCGCCGTACTGACTGCGTATGATGAACTCAACAGTTGGATTTCTCGTGGTGTGGGCGATTGGTGGTATAAGGATAACCCTGATGTGTCCTTTAGTAACCTGTCGAAGAGTATGACGGCGTTGCGGTCTCAGTTCGTCGGTCTTGATACCCTTATGGGTTTTGCAGACGGCGGTGATAGCGCAACGCAAGAAGCCGCAGAAAACACGGAAGGTGTTTCCGGCGCAGGTATCTGGATCGGCAACATGATGGGTAATGTGGCAAACAACGCTTCCAATGCGTTCATGGGTGCAATGCTGGGTTCAGCGATTCCGGGCGGTAATATCTCGGTGAACGTTGGGAACGCGGTTGCGAAGGCTGGTGCGCCTGCATGGTTGTCTAATGCGGCAAGTGTCCTGAACTTCTCCGCTGGTGTCAGCAGCTTGCCTTTCATTGTGGACGTTGGACAGAATGCCTATGATGAAGCCCGTGCGCAGGGGTATGATGAAACGACCAGCTCCATTTACGGAGTGTACAGCGGCCTAACGGAAGGCTTGATTGAAAGCCTGAATACGGAGGGTATTTTCACTTTCGCCGGAAAACCTGTTGGCTCTTTGCTCAAGGCCGGGTTGGGCACGGAAGCGGGACAGAAGCTTGCAGCGCAGGGTGCGAAGATGATATGGGCGAAGTACGGCCCCGAAGCAATGGAACTTCTGCTTGCCAGTAATTCCGAAGGCATGGAGGAAGTTTTCGGCTACTTTACGCAGCGGCTCGGTGATTGGCTGATTCTGGGTAAAGATGTTGGCTCCGTTGACGTGGGAGAAATTGCAAACAACTATACGTTTGCGGCCTGCGCTGTCGTTCTGATGCGCGCTCTCGGCATGGGGTACATGAAGTTTGACGACGCAATGAATGGTCAGAAAGCGCAGCAGGTTTCCAACGAAGCGGCAACGATCATTGACAACAAGATTCAGAACGGTGTCGAGCCGTCGATTGAAGACATTACCCGGCTTGCGGAAGAGGTAGACAATATTCAGGCCAGTCAGCCCGCGCCCATGAGCGACATTAACAACCTCGTGGAAAAGGGTGTAAACATCGACGCGAAGGTAAAACAGAAGTATCAGGCGGCGTGTGATGGTCTGGATGCAGCAACCAAGCGCGTTTCTCAGGCACAGGCGAACCTTACCAGTATCATGAACAGCGGTGCGGCGTTTAATGATCCCGCCCGTATGAAAGCTGTGGAGGAATACACGGAGGCTATCAAGGAGCGCAACGCAGCGGAAGCAACCCGGAAGGAATCTTATCAGGGCGTGTTGGCAAACGTTGAAGAGATCGGCAAGCAGGGCAACGAGTACTACCAGAACGCCGTTTCTCAGGCGCAGCAGCTTAATGAGCAGTACAACAAAGCCCAGTTCCAGCAGCGCCTTGAATCTGACCCCACCACGATGTTCGACATTCTGACGCAGCAGGAAGCAGTTATTAACGAGCGTATCGCCCAGTTGCAGCAGCAGGCTTCCCTCTCCCCTTCTGCGCGAGAATACAATTCGCTGAATCAGCAGATTGCCCAGTGCAAGCAGCAGCTTGAAACGGTGCAGGGTTATCAGCAGCAGGCGCTTGACTACGCATCTAGTCAGGAGTACGCCAACATTCAGGCGATCCCCGCGACGATTCGGCGTTTGCAGGAAACCAGAGCCAAGACGAAATCGAAGGCGAAGGTTGAGAAGATCGACGCAACGATTGCGGAGTTGCAGCGCGTATATAATGAAGCTGCTCCCCAGAATACGCAGGGCAGCAACATTGTTGACTGGGGAACGGTTCCGTCCGAAAAGCCCGTCCGGTGGACTGAGCCGAATGCGCAGTTGGAATCTCAAAGCCCGCAGGCGGAAATCCAGCCGGAAGTTCAGAGCGTTGAAACGGCTCCCAATGTCGATACTGCGCCGCAGGAAGCGCCTGAAACCACTATACAACCCGCAGAGAGCGCAGAAACGCAGCAGCCCCCACAGGAAGTACCCCAACAGAAAAGCGCGTCTACGGAACCTGTAACACCGAATCAGGGTAACGTTAATACAGATCGAACCATGAGCGACAAGCAGATCAATCAGAACGCGCAGGAGATGATTGACAGTTACCGCAGTCAAGGTGCATCCGCTGAACAACTCAAGAGCATTGCTGACAGCTTGAAGGCAGATGAAGACGCTGATGCAAGGGCAATAGGACAGAAAATGACCGATATCCTTAATCAGGAGCAAGGGAATTTTTCGGATGCTGACAGCCTTGCAAAAAAGGTCTTGAGCGACAATGCGTCTACCTACAATCAGGGCAAAATTGCAGACCGTTTCGCGCGTGCGAGACAGGAGCTTGTAAACGGCAATACGGATGCTGCAAACCGTATTGGTGAAGAAGCGGCGAGGGCAATTCTTCTGTCCGGCCCCAGTGTTACTACCGACACTTACAACGCGGAAATCAAGTCCTATCTGAGACAGCAAAACATTGCACCTAACGCAACCGAACGCGCGGACATTGCGGCAACCTATGACAGCTACGATGCCTACCGCAGATCGGTTATGGGCGTTGCAAACCTGAAATCGGAAAACGCGCGCGGTGCAATAGACATTGACCACGCAGTTGGTGAGCTGGCGCAGCGGTATAATCTGGGTGATATTGATGATAAGGTGCAGTGGCTTCATGATTTCGCTACTTCCCATCCCTCCGGTGAGTTCGAGGGGATCACTTACGACGGAGACATTGACGCGGATTCCAAACAGCTTTGGAACGAGATCAAGGACGGCAACCCGCAGTTCTTTAATTCGGATAGCAAAGCTGCTATATCCATGACTCCCGACTTTAACGACAAGACCACCAGTGTCAGCAAGCAGTCTGCCCAAACATGGCTCAAGGAACGCAAGGCGGCAGGCGATAACGTCAGCGAGATCATGGGGTACGCGCGGGACAAGGCCAACACTGCACTGACCGGGCGTGAAAGAAGGTTTTGGCGGAATGTCGTGGAAGCGGACGGCAAAGCGTCCGGCAAGGCAAAGACCAGTGATTTTCGCGCCACCCAGAGCGAACAAGCGCTGCGCGACTCTGCTCATCTCTGGGATTTGACGAGCGTTTACGCAAACGATATCGACATGAAATATGAACCAGCTACGGAAACGACTCCCCGCAAGCTGAGTTCGATCCGGCGCGATATCCAGAACATTCTTGAGTTTAATTACTCGGATGAGAACTTCCGGCGTGCGCCGCGTCGGCGCGGAGCGGTAGCCTACTACGAGCCGCGCCATGTGTTTGTTCAGTCGAGCGACCCGAATTCCATGACGGCGTTCCTCCATGAAGCAGGCCACCACGTGGATTTGTCGAACTTCTCCGATTCCGATGTTGCTGCATTTATGGAGACCATGCCGCAAGCCTTCCTGAATAACTATCAGGGAGAGAATGTGAGGATGGGTGAAGCGGCGGCAGAAATGTTCCGGGCGTGGATGCTGAACCCGAAGCAGATGGAAGCCAACTACCCCACGACGTTTGAAGGGCTGCGGGAACAGCTCGGAGACAAGAAATACAACCGTCTGAAGAACCAGAGCAACGCTGTCCGCTACTTCATGGGCAGTGATACGCAGGGGCGCGTGGAAGCGGTGATGGTTGACTCCCGTGAGAAAGCAAGAGACCCCATCGGGCGGAAGCTGAAAGAGCTTGTTATCAAGAACGTGGATAGCAATCTCGGTCTTAAAGAGATCGACAGAAAGATGAACCGTGCGGGAATCGAGCTGGACGAAGGTGGACTGGATGCACGCGCAGCGCAGGCGCGCACGTCGCGCGAAGCCGTCAATACGCTGCTCTTTGATGGGATGTACGATACCCATACGGGCGAAAAGATAACGTGCGGGTTTGGCGATACCTGCAAGGGTATCATTACGACCAAAGCCGACATGGACACTCTGAACGTCTATCTGGAACTGAAACAGGCGATGGATCGTTACGATGCCAACCATAACGATTGGGTTTTCTCCCGCGATGTCTGTACGCCTGCGGAAGCCAGAGCGTATATTGAGAACGTCGAGAACGGCAATGCGAACGTTGTACAGGCTGCAAACAACATTTGGAGCTGGCTCAAGAGCTACCGTGACACCCAGCTTTCCAACACCTTCTCGCAGGAGACGAAACAGGCGTGGGAGCAGCGCAACCCCCATTACATCCCCCAGACCAGAGAGTTTGACAGCGATATCCGGTCGGCTACCCATGGCGGAGGAATCCGTACCGGCAGCGGAATCAATCATCGCCGGGAAGGATCTACGCGCAATATCGTAACCCCCATTGAAGCCATTACCAACATGGTTTTTAAGACCAAAACCGCTGCGATGAATCATGATGTAATGAACGCGATTGTTGACTATTACGATCATGATGCAGATGGTATTATGGCGGGGTATCTCCATGAGATCGACCCGCGCGCCGAAGTAACGGACGTTGATGCAGATACGATGCGGAGAGCGGCAGTTGATGCACTGCGACAGGCGGGGTACGATGAAGCGACGCTGGATAACATCGGCCAGTCGCTTGAAACCTACATGAACGACGGTCAGGTTGTCCAGTATACCGCACCGAACGGGCGTGTCGGGAACGCCTTTGCCATCACGCAGGACGGCAGAACGCGCTACTTTGAAGTGTACGATCAGGATGTATTGTCGGCGCTGACTACCATGAGCAAACCGCAGGTCGAAGGCGTGCTGGGGGGCGTAAAGAAGATTACAAACATGATAACGTCTCTGATTACCAGCAAGAACTTACCGTTCGGTCTGGGGAACGGCGCACGCGATGCGGCCATTTCGTACATGACCGGCAGCGAACAGAATCCGGCTAAATACATAAAGGATTATCTTGCGGCGGCGGCTGACGTATGGGGTGGTAAGGATATCGTCAATCAGTACAAGGCTATGGGCGGTAGCGGTGGTCTCGCAGCGATGTATGCGGATAAAAAGACCATAAACGATATCAATACAGAACTGTTCGGTAAGGCCGGGGACAGACGAAATGCAGTGCAGCGTGTCGGGGCGGCGATCAACAACTTCATCGAGACGTTCAATGGAAACATTGAACTTACCCCGCGTCTGGCTGAGTATAAGCGACAGCTTGAAAAAGGCGAATCCTTTGCCGAAGCAATTAAAGCGGCAAAGAACGTTACAACGGACTTCTCTTCGGGCGGAAGCAAAAATACAGCGGACAAGGCGCTTTGGAAGTTCTACAACGCAGCGATTCAGGACAATTACAAGACGGTAAACATGTTTATTGACGGAACGCAGAGTAAACAGGCAAAATCGCAGCTTGCCAAAAAGCTGGCTGCATCTGGTGCGCTTGTCGCTGCGCGTGCAATCATTGACGTGCTGCTGCGCATAACGGATGATGATGGCACTTACGACGCAATCCCGGACTACATCAAGGCCAGCTACTGGGTCATTCCGACGGGAAAAGAGGGAAAGTTCATTAGAATTCCCCTTCCTAATGGTCTTCACGGCACGACGGTAAACGCACTCGGTCTACGCATCGGTGAGACAATAACAGGCGTTCGCGAGGGCGGAGAAGCCGGAGAAGTGATTCGTGAACAGGCAGTCGGATTGATCGGAGATATCCTGAGTGCAGTAAATCCCTTTGGTGAGTTCAATGCGAGTAACCCGCTCGGGAGTAACTTTAATTTGAATGCCCTGATTCAGATAGGAGGAAACAAGTCGTGGACGGGCGCACCTATCGTGCCGAAGTCCATGGAAAATCTCTCCCCGGAACTGCAATACGACGATAACACTAGCGAGTTCGCAAAGCTGGCTGGCAAGATCATGGGTTTCTCTCCGCTCAAGCTGGATTACCTCATCAACCAAAACAGCGGTACGATTGGCGAAGTAAAGGATGCGCTCGACGCAGGCATTAAGAAAGGCCAGACGGACGGCGTAGCCGCTGGCACTGGCGAAGCGTTCAGCGAATACTTCCTGTCCCGCTTTAAGGTTGACACGGCCTATTCCCAGCAGGTGACTTCGGCATTCTACGACTACAAGGAGCAGCTTAACACGTTGGTCGAAGATGTGGATACGTCGGAGAACCGAAACGGAACACCCTATACCCCGCAGTTTAAGAACCTGACCCCGGCGCAAGCGAAGCAGGCGCAGGCGGAAGCTAAGACCATCCTCACCCAGATGAATACGCTTGCAAAGCAGTTGAAACAGATTAACAACCTTGCCAGTGAAGCGCAGCAGGCAGGGGATGAAGAAAAGGCGCGTGAACTGAAATTCAAGGCGCAGGAAATCGCCCTGAAAGCCAACTTATACTGCGCGGACTACTACGAAAAGTGGAAGAAGGTCGGAAAGGAGAACCGATAAAGAGAAAGCCTGTCCCTTCATTGGGGCAGGCTTCTTTTTTGTTTTTGGGGGTTACTTGCCGGAAGAACCGTAGCCGTTGTTCCCGCGCTCTCCGGGTGTGACGGAATCGACAATTTCAATGTCTCCTACGGGATGCAGCGGCAGAACGACCAGCTGCGTAATCTTATCTCCCGCGTGGAAGATATAGCGCTCGTCGGAATGGTTGTAGAGCTTGACCTTGATAGCGCCGGAGAAACCAACGTCAATGACACCTTCGGAAACGATCCCATGGAGAGTGTTCAGGCCGCTTTTGCTTTTCAACATTCCCACAGTGTTGGGCGGCAGCTCGACATGGACACCAGTATCAATGATAGCAGCAGAACGGGGGTGCAGGACAACTTCACGGGGGGTACGGAGGTCAAGCCCAGCGTCGTCTGCATGGGCACGGATAGGGGTATATGCGCCGGGATCAAGGGCGATTTTCATTTGTTTTCTCCTTTCTTGTCGCAAGGGTACATTTCGTGACATTTACCATACTCACACATGGGAACCAGAGTATCGGCAAATTCAGGTGCTTTGTCGAGGACTTCACCGCACATGGCCCTCACCACTTCGCGGGTCTCCGGTGCGGCCTGCTGGCAAAGCCGCTTGTTGGCAATAACCATCAGTTCTTCCGCGTTCATATCCCAAATCATGGTTACGGGCGCATCCTGCGGCGCGTCGTTGCGGTTGTACTGACTCTGACGGTCATTGCGCTGAGAACGAACGTAGGGCTGCGAATGGACATGGCGGCAGAGATGGACGGACACCCAATAGGGAATATCCTTGAGCAGGAAGGAAAAGCGCAGGTAGCGAATGGGGGAATGACGTGCGGCCAGTATCTTTTTGCACCAGTACCAATCGGGCGGATTTACGGGATTCAGACCGACTGTGACCAGCGCACGGCGCTTGACTTCGAGCCAGTCCGCAGCGGTCGGATAAGACAGCAGCTTAATTTCCATTGCCTTCCACCTCCGCACCCAGCGACGCATAGCCCGCAAGGTCGATCCAGTTGTCGGGTTTGGGCTTGCCGGTTGCGATACGGCAAATTTTGAGCAGCGCCATCATCGCGGCTACGTCCTTGGACGTGATTTCCGCCCCGGTGTAGACCGACCACATGGAAGAAATCAGGTCGAGATTGCTTTCAGGGTTCCCGTACTGGTCTTGCCGATCCGCGCATACGGTCTGTATAGCGGTTTCAAGAGCTTCTTTCCTAGTCATTGATTTCCCCTCCTATTGCAGCATGGATTCTATCCCGAAGGTCTACTGCCTTTGCAGCGTCTTCAAGATACATCAGTGCATCGTTCAGGTTTGCGATTGCGTTGATGTCGTGACGATCAACCGCACGAGTGAGATTTCTTCTTGCCTTCGAGATCAGGCGTTCAAGATATAGCTTGGTAGTCATGGGCGCTCCTTGTTAATCATATCGACAATGCGATGATAGATACGGGTAATGGTATCTTCGGTTTCTGGCTTGTCGTAGATGTTGGTTTCATAGAGAATGACATTGCCTTTAATGCCTTCTACATTGGCTACGATTTCCATTGTTGCTCCACCCCCCCCACGTTGGAGGGAAATGGAGCGAATGTAACGACTGTTGTAGACACGCTTCCCGTCGTAAGTTCCGATCATCATATTACTTCTTCCGCCCGTAGCTGCAATAATCATCGGCGCGTACTTCCATGCTGCCAAGGAGTCGCGTACACCAATGCTTATCGAGCAGTACATCCGGCTTGTCCCATTTGCAGTTTTGGCAGGTAACTACCGCATTTACGTCAGCAGCGCGGATGCACAATATTACATCCAACGCAGCGGCGTAACCGTCAATCCATCCAGCAGTGTAGTTGCTGGGGGCTTCATCCTCTTCCACCTGTACAAGCGCTCTCAAAAGCTCTTGGCGGTCAATATATTCAGTCATTGGTTTTACTCCTTTGCCTTAGTTTCCGCGCATGTATTCATATAGTGCTTTTTTGCCGTTCCGCGCAGTAACGATAATTTTTGTCGGCCAGTCCGTCGCAACGCCCTTGGGTTTGTGGGTTTCGTCGATAACTTTCTCGATATGGATATGGGATTTTTCGCAATCGCTGCATTTCATTTCGTTGTTATAGAGCTGGCCGCACGTTTCGCAGCGGTAGTATTCTTCTTTTCTCATTTCCCTTCCCCCGCTTCATAAATACACTCAATCCCGTACACTTCGGCGGCTTCATGTTCAATTAGGCAACCGCGCGCATTCTCCCAGCCACGGCAAAAGTAGACCGCGTCGCAGCTGGCCATGTCCATGAGTGATTGACCTAGACAGTAGAGAGCGTTGCTTTTTACAAACCACGGCATATCAAAACCATAATATGTATCGAGTGCATCATATCCCATGGATGCAAGTTCCTTTTTTGCTTCATCTCGTACTGCAAGGATTTCTTCTTTGGTTTTGCCGCGCATCGGCTGGGAAATCATCACCATTCTCATTCTGCGTCTTCCTCCGTGCTAATGTCGTATGTCTTGTACAGCTCCTGCCGCACATCTTCAATCGCCTTGTCGATGGTATCTTTTATTCGCTTCTTTCTGGTCCCCTTCTCTAACCACTTTTTCTTAAATGCAGCCTTTTTTTCAATGTATGTATCTTCATCTTTATCGCCGCTTTTGTAGTAGTCGAATGCGTTAAGCAGTTCTAGCAGGTCCCATGTCAATTCGCTGATTTCTCTGTCCTCAAGCGCATTCCACGGTTCACTTTCATAATTGAATATTTCGTCTTGCAGACTTGTATTTTTATACTCGAAATAGCCGCCGCTCATGGTTACTTCTCCCCTTCTTTCAGTTCGTCTAGCTTGCCAGATAGCACCAGTGCTACAGCTTCGCATAATATTCCCATTTTGACGCGCTCCATGTTATCCCAACTAACATCCTGTCAGTTTAATCATGGCGGGGTTTCTTCCCTCTCTTCCTTTTTTTTCGCACTGTGCAGCCTGCACCAGCCGGGCAGGGGCGGGACACTTTACGAAATAGAATGTAGTCGCAGCAGTAGGTTGCTGTATTCCACTTTCCTTTCACTCCCGCACCGTTCAATCGACTGCGGTAAACGCATCCACAGCAGCTATCGTCAACCAATCCATTCATATGGCCCCCTACATCATCCGATACCAGCAGTCCGGGTTGTCGCTGGTATCGAGAATCTGAACCCTGTCCAGTGCGCGTTTCAGCTTGCATTCGCTGGCTTCCTTGCCCTTCTTCTCACACATCATGCAGGTGTTGCGCCATGCAGCTGCTGCAATGTCGCAGAGGTCTTCCTCCCAGATGATTTGTTGCCACGGCTGCGGCTTTCCGATGGACTTAGGCGAGACCTTAACCGCCATGTTCTGGGAGTAGCTGACGAAGCGTTCCAGCGTGGGACGCGGAAGCTGATTCACGATATCTTTGAACAGGGAGCGCGCCGCCCATTGCATGATCCCGATACGCTGCTTTCCGTTCGGGATGGACTTCAACCGCCTGCCCAACACGTTCCTCATATCGTCAGCAACTTCTCCGATTGCGTACAAAGAAAAGACAGCGGGCTGTTCCATGTGGTTCAGGGGTCTCCACGGCGTTTCCGTCCGGGACTGTATCTCATTTAGCTTCCGGGACTTTTCTTCAACCGTTTCGCGGCGCTTCTTTCCTTCTGCGTCGGCGTAATCATAAGGTTTATATGGCATGATGGGTTTCCTCTTCTCTTAGTTGCTCTGGGATTTCCGGCAGGCCGGTGACTTGTTGGAAGTCCGTAACGGCATCGCGCAGCTTGCGGTAGAAGGTGCGCTGCACGGGGTACAACGCCCTCACTCCTTTCCCTACACAGTAGTATGAGTGGAGCAGTTGCAGCTTCTCTTGATCCATTTGGTCAAGCGCAATTGCAAGTACCTGATAATAATAGGAAGAAACTGCTTCCAGATCGTACCCAATAGCTTTCATTCGACTGCTGATTCCAGCACGTTTGCAAGCATCCCGCCCCGTTGGGTCACTGGTTGCATTGCCCTTCGGCGTAAAGACTCCGACGCGCTCCCCGTTCGGGGTAAGCTCGTTGCTCTCATCTGGGACGGCAACAGATAGGGAAGGGATCAGCGACAATTCGTATTCTGCACTGCGTAACCGCTTTTCGCAGTAGGCCATTGTCTGTGCGGCTCTTCTCCACGCCTGCAAATAGCATTTTGCTTCCGTGCGTGTCACTTTACCACCTCTTCAATTTCGACTTCAATTCTTGGGCGTTTGGAGTCCACAGAGAATTCGTCGGTAAATCCCTCAACGTATTCCCATCCGTCCCCTTGCAGGATTCCTATATGGACAAAAGCATCCTGGAAGAACTTATGGGCAAAGGCTACGTTGTCCTTATCCCTGCGGCGGTTCGGTTCGTACCAGTGGTAATGGAGGATTACCGGATGCTGAAAGGGCTTGGGCTTATGGTGCAGACAGTCTAGGACTGCCGCCTTGATAATATTTTCCTGCTTGACCTTCATCGACGCGGCGGCAACGCGATTTGTTCTGCATTTCAGGATGTATTCATTCGCGCCTGCCAGCCGCCCCGGAACGGTGATTTTCATTAGAAGGGCAGATCGTCGTCGTTTACGGGCGTACCGATATCATCCTTCTTCGGGGGAGGATTGCCGCCCTCAGACCTCGATCCGGCAAACTCCACGCTGCTGACGATGATGTCCGTTGCGTAGCCCTTGGAACCGTCGTCTTTAGTCCAGCTGGATGTCTGGATAGTACCCTCTACGATGATCTTAGACCCCTTGACGAAATACTTATTAACGAAGTCCGCAGTCCCGCCATATGCCTTGCAGGTCAGGAAATCGGATTCGTGTTCGCCGTTCGCGTTTTTGTAGTTGCGGCGAACGGCAATCCGAAAGTTGCAGGCGGATTTGCCGCTGTCAGTAGTCCGCATTTCAGGATCGGCGCAAATATTGCCCATGAGAATAACTCTGTTCATTCTTGTTTTCCTCCTACATCTTCTTCTGTCAGTTTTACAGGACGGGTGTCAATAAACCGCATCTGCGATTTTAAGAACTGGGTATACACCATGCCGACGGTTGACTGTCGCGCCTTGGCAATGGAGATTCCGACTACTGCGCGTTCGCTGCCTTCGTTCGCGTCTATCAGCGCTTGTATATCTGGATCGTCTACGCGCTTGGGGCAGTACAGCATCCATACGTTATCCGCGTCCTGCTCAATGGACCCGCTGTCGCGCAGGTCGGTCAGTAGCGGCGTTGGATCGGTGCGGCCTTTGGCTTCGCGGTTTAGCTGGGACAGCAGCAGCACCGGAACGTTTAGCTCGACGGCCAACTCCTTGAAAGCCCATGAGATGGACGCAACTTGGTCGTTGCGGCTTCCAACATTTCCTTCCGGGTGGACAAGCTGCAA
>ULXL01027206.1_pt1 | contig 12055 bp, 10 predicted proteins | sample 1961241 | NCBI WGS metagenome assembly ULXL01 (sample SAMEA4835837, study PRJEB28245) | human gut metagenome | biome: gut microbiome; material: fecal sample | place: Denmark | collected 2008
CAGAGTTAACGAAAGAAATGTTTTCGCCGCAACGCTCGGAGGAGCAATGGGCTGGGCGATATATCTGCTTATTTTCCATTTTACCGAGCACCTGTTTTTTGCAAACTTTATTGCCGCACTTATGGTTTATCTTTACGCCGAAACGGCGGCAAGAATTTTAAAGGCTCCTGCTAATATTTATCTTATTCCGGGAATTATTCCGCTTTTGCCCGGTAATGCGCTTTACTACACAATGCGGGGAGTTGTTGACGGAAACAACGAAATGCTTTCGGGATATTTAGCACAAACACTTTCTATAACCTTCGGAATAGCGGCAGGCATAGTTGTTGGCACCGTTTTCATAACATATTATATTAGGATTTCAGAAATTCGAAAAAGGAAAAGAGAAAATTAAGGATACAAAAAAATCCGCAGGAGCATCGGCTTCTGCGGATTTTTGTTTATAGCTCGGGGAGCGGAGCAATACTTCGTTCAAGTATTCCCTGCATATATGCAATTGCCGTGCCGTAATTGGTAAACGGTACTCCCTGCTCTATTGCGCTGTTCATTCTGAACTGCATTTCATTTGAATTAAGCATACAGCCGCCGCAATGAATAACCAAATCAAAATCGGTAAGGCTTTTCGGAAAGCCCGTTCCGCTTGACCATTCAAGCAACGGACGGACGCCCGTGAATTTTTCAATCAACCTTGGAAGCTTAACCGTTCCTATATCATCGCACTGCCTGTGATGAGTGCAGCCCTCACTGATAAGAACTCTTGAATTTTCATTAAGGCTTGATATTTTTTGAGCACCCTCAACCGCAGCTTTAAGAAATCCCTTATACCTTGCCATAAGGATTGAAAACGAGGTTAGCGGTATGCCTTCGGGAACAATTTTGCTCACAATTTCAAACGCCTGCGAATCGGTTACAACGAGCGACGGCTCTCTGCCGAGAGAAGCAAGAGCTTCTGCAAGCTCTGTTTCCCTAACGGTTACGGCAACGGCGCCGCTGTCTATTATATCACGGATTGCCTGCTGCTGAGGCAAAATCATTCTGCCCTTTGGAGCGGCCGAATCAATCGGCGTAACAAGAATAACAAAATCGCCGTGATGAATTAAATCGCCAACAAGACGAAGCTGCGGTTCATCGCTTTTAACGCTTTTTCCGATTGCGTTTTTAAGCTCCTCTATGCCGATTTTTTTCAGCGCACTTGTGTAAACCGATTTATCTGTGTTTTTTGGAATATCGCAAAGCAAATCCGATTTGTTTTCGGCAATGATATAGGGAATTTTTTTCTTTTCAAAAAGCGAAACAAGAGCGTTTTCAACGGCATTATTTTTCTTTCCTGCCGTTTTAACAAGAACTGCAATATCACACATACGCAATATTTTTTCCGCCTTTTCAACCCTCATTGCACCGAGCTCTCCCTCATCGTCATAGCCCGGGGTGTCAATAATCATAACAGGTCCGAGCGGAAGAAGCTCCATAGCCTTTTTAACCGGATCCGTTGTTGTTCCCTTAACATTGCTTACAACCGATAAATCCTGACCTGTTACGGCGTTAACAAGACTGCTTTTTCCTGCGTTTCTGCAACCGAAAAAGCCGATTGTTATTCTTTCGCCGCTTGGAGTGTCATTAAATCCCATAAATCCACCTCTTTAAACTAAAATCTAAAATCCCTCTCTCCGTTTTCAATTTTAACAAGGCGTTCTCTGACTATTTCCTTAACCTTATCCTTGCCGATATTATCTATTTCCTTTTCAATCAGCGCTTCGCCCTTTTTGCGTGTGTCATCAGAGGCATAATCCATCAAAAATTCCTTTAAGGTCATAAGCGCATTTGGATGGCAGCAATTTTGAATTTGACCGGATTTGCAAAGGCTCATAAACCTGTCGCCCGTTCTGCCCTCTCTGTAACACGCAGTGCAGAAGGACGGAATATATCCTGCCGTCATAAGCCAGTTTACAACCTCATCGAGCGTTCTGTTGTCTGAAACATCAAACTGCTCTGTATCGTGCGGACGCTCCTCCTCGCAGTAGCCGCCGACGGAGGTTCTTGAGCCACCGCTTATCTGGCTTACTCCAAGACGGATAATTTTTTCACGCACCTCGGGAGTTTCCCTCGTTGAAACAATCATTCCCGTATAAGGAACGGCAATTCTTATGCAGGCAGCGATTTTGCAGAACATTTCATCGCTTAGCGAATTATCAAATTCATTCGGGTCTATATCATCTGCTCGCTTAACACGGGGAACGCTTATCGTGTGGGGGCCGACTCCGTGAACGGCTTCAAGATGCTCGGCGTGCATCAAAAGCCCTGCAAATTCATATCTGTATTTATCAAGGCCGAAAAGAACGCCGATGCCAACATCGTCTATGCCGCCCTCCATAGCTCTGTCCATAGCCTCCGTGTGATAAGCATAATTATGCTTCGGTCCCGTGGGATGCAGATATTCATAGCTTTCTTTATGATATGTTTCCTGAAAAAGAATATATGTTCCTATTCCGGCTTCTTTAAGCTTTCTGTAATTCTCAACGGTTGTTGCCGCAATATTAACATTAACACGCCTTATTGCGCCGTTTTTGTGCTTAATCGAATAGATTGTGTTTATACATTCAAGGATATACTCAATCGGGTTATTAACAGGATCCTCGCCCGCTTCGATTGCAAGCCTTTTATGGCCCATATCCTGAAGCGCAATAACCTCCCTTGCAACCTCCTCCTGAGTAAGCTTTTTTCTTGCGATATGCTTATTTTTCAAATGGTAAGGGCAATAAAGGCAGCCGTTTACACAATAATTTGAAAGATAAAGCGGAGCAAACATAACTATTCTGTTGCCGTAAAAATCCTTTTTTATTTGCTCGGCAAGATCATATATTTCGTTGTTTTTCTCCTCATTCTCGCAGGCAAGAAGCACGCTTGCTTCCCTATGGCTCAATCCCTTTCTTTGCTTTGCCTTTTCAATTATTTTATCTATATATTCCAAATCGTTTTTATGCTCATCGGCAAAGGCGAGCGTTTCCTTTATTTCCTCATCGCTGATAAATTCCTCCGCCTTCATTGATTTCGGATTGTAATTACTCATCTTTTTCTTCTCCTTTATAATCCCCTCGGTCTGTTACAATTTCACACCCAACCGATTCAATTCTTCTTTTTAAACATACAATGCACTGCGCAGACTCATCGCCCGTGCAAATCTTATTATCATAAAGCATATATTTTTTTCTCACCGAAACGGGAGATAAATTCGGCATAACAACATTTGCGCCGGCACATATTCCCTTTTCCCTACCCGTTGGATCAACCGTTCCGAGTGCCGTTGTTGCCGGCAAAAGCACTCTTGGAAGCGTTAGGCGGATAAGCGAAAGCATAAACAGGGTTTTCTCTGCCGTGCCTGCGCTTTTATCTGCAAACGGCGTGCCGCTATGCGGAACAAACGGCCCAATGCCAACCATTTGCGGATTCAGCTTTTTCAGGAATATCAGCTCATCTGCAAGCATTTCATCTGTTTGAAACGGAGAGCCGACCATAAAGCCCGCACCCGTTTGATAACCGAGCTTCTTTAATTCTTCAAGGCATTTAATCCTGTTTTCAAAGCTCATTTCTTTGGGATGAAGCCTTGAATAATGCTCCTTGCAGGAGGTTTCGTGGCGAAGCAAATATCTGTCTGCACCTGCTTCCCTGAGCCTTTTATAGCTTTCCGTGCTTCTTTCACCGAGAGAAAGCGTTAGCGCACAATCGGGAAAGCGGCTTTTTATTGACGAAACAATTTTGCAAAGAATATCATCTGTGTAATAAGGGTCTTCTCCGCCTTGAAGAACAAAGGTTCTGAAGCCGAGCCTATATCCCTCCTCTGCGCAAAGAATGATATCATCATGTGAAAGCCTATATCTTTCGCAGGAAGCGTTTGAGCGCCTTATACCGCAGTAATAACAATCATTTTTGCAGTAATTGGTAAACTCAATAAGTCCTCTTATATAGATTTTTCTGCCGAAATATTTTTTTCGTTTTGCAGACGCCCTTTGATAAAGCTCATCACGGCAAAGCTCTCTGTTTTTAATCAAATAAAGATATTCCTCGTGAGATAGCTCTGAGCCTCTGTCAAGCTTATCAATTAAAGCGTTACACATTTGAATATGCTGTTTTGGCATACACGCCCTCCAACCTGCCGATGCTGCCGCTTAGCGCATTAATGGCGTCCTGAGGAGCATCAACCGCAACGGAAATGATGCTTACTCCCTTTTTATCATAGGGAACGCCCATTCTGCCTATGATATAATCGCCGTGCTCCGACAAAAGAGCGTTTAATTCGGCAACGCTGTTTTTATTTTCAACTATAATGCCGATAACGGCAACTCTTGTTTCCATAAAACAACCCTCTCTTAATGTGAACAGAAAGCAAAAAACCGTGCCCGAAGGCACGGATATTCAGCAAAAAAGGCGCAAAACGCCTGCCGATATACGCACTTTCGGTCAGAAGATAAGCTGCTTTCCGTCAGAATCTTTTTTTACATAATACCATTTTTATATCATTAGTGCAACACCTTATTGCTTTAAAAGAAAAATAAATGTATAATTAGGCTATGAGAAGGATTACTTTTATTATTGAAGAAAAGGATAATAAGCGGCAAATACGGGATTTTCTGCGTTCATTCGGCATTTCCGCCTCCCTTTTAACACGCTTAAAGCAAACGGAAAACGGAATAATGCTAAACGGCAGGCAGGAAAAGACCATTGCAGCTCTTAACACGGGAGACAAGCTTGAAATTTCAATAGAGAGCAAGGGAGAAATGCCGGAGCCCTCGGGAGAAAAAATTGAAATTCTTTATGAGGACGAGGACATTCTTGCAGTCAACAAGCCGCCCTTTATGCCCGTTCACGAAAGCAGAAACCACAGGGGCGACGCACTTTCAAACGCCGTTGCGGGATATATAAGAGAGCAAACTGCATTTCGTGCCGTTTATCGCCTTGACAGAGATACAAGCGGAATTGTTGTTGTTGCCAAAAACGAGCTTGCGGCGGCAAAGCTTGCGGGAAAAATCAAGAAGGATTACTACGCAATAGTGTGCGGTAAATTTGAAAAGGCATCATCAATAGACGCACCGATTGCAAGGCTGGGCAAAAGCATCATAAAAAGAGGCGTCAATGAAAACGGCGAGCGTGCCGTTACTCATTATGAGCCGATTTGCTCAGGCAACAGATATTCGCTTTTGAAAATTAATCTTGAAACGGGACGCACTCATCAAATTCGTGTTCATTTTTCAAGCATAGGCGCCTCCCTGCTCGGCGACACGCTTTACGGCGAGGCGAGCGAGGAAATAAGCAGGCAGGCTCTTCACTGCAAAACGGTTTATTTTACGCACCCCGTTACCGAAAAGGAGATAACCGTTTCCTGCGACTTTCCCGAGGATATGAAAAAAATAATTGAAAAGGAATTTCAATCGGATTTCGGAGGTTTATAAAATGCCTGCATTTTCAACGCATTATATTTTCGCAAAGGAGCTTATGGAGAGGCTGAAAAGCACGGTTGATTTTACCGTTTGCGAAAACGCAGTTTATATAGGCGCACAGGGGCCCGACATATTCTTTTTTCACAGAGCGCTCCCTTGGCAAAGGGGAAAATCATTAAGAGGCACGGGATCTGCACTTCACAGAGCAATGCCGGGAGATATTCTTGATTATTTTGCCGAATATCTGCAATGCTCAAAAAATCCAAACACGGCAAAAAGCTATGCCGCAGGCTTCATTATGCACTATGCGCTTGACAGGAAATGCCACCCGTTTGTTTATTATATTCAGGATTTGATAACAGACAAAAACAGGGCTCTTAACCCAAATTCCGTTCACAACACGATTGAGCTTTCTCTTGATTCGCTTTTGCTTTCGCTGAAAATGGGGATTGAGGCTCCAAAGGCATTTGAAACAGACAAAACCTTTTACTGCACTGTAAGCGAAAAGGCAGAAATTGCCGAAATGCTTTCCTATGCCTCGCAGGTTGTTGCTCCGATGAGCGTTACTGCACAGGAGGTTAAAACCGCTATTGACGACACAAAACACGCTCAAAGGCTTCTTCTTGACGCAAACGGCAAAAAGGAAAAAGCCATGCGTGCTTTGGAGAGTGCGGCGGCTCCTTTAACAAAAAATTTTAAAATTTCTTCTTTCCTTCGCACAGACGACTTGGAAAATGCAAAAAAATATGCTAATATAAATAACGGCGTATGGACTTCTCCGTTTGAAGCCGGCAAAAGGCACGAAAGCTTTTTTAAGCTTTTTGAGGATGCCAAAAACGAAGCAATTGATATTATCAAATGCTTTTTCGGCGGCGCATCGGGCGGAGACTGTACCGACAATATATCATTTTTAACAGGAGTGAAAGTAAAATGAAAACTATTCCAAGCTTTCAAATAGACCACAACAAGCTTAAAAAGGGCATTTATATCAGCCGTATTGACGACGATATTACAACCTATGACATTAGAATGCGTGAGCCAAACAGAGAGCCTGTTATGACCAATGCAGCCATGCACACTATTGAGCATATTTTTGCAACATACGTGCGCAACACCGAATTCGGAGAAAACATCATTTATTTCGGACCTATGGGCTGCCGCACGGGCTTTTATTTCCTTACCCGCTCCCTTTCGGACGGCTATTCAATCAATCTCATTAAAGAAGCTTTTCAGTATATTGCTGATTTTTGGGGAATGATTCCCGGCACAACAATGAAGGAATGCGGAAACTGCAACGACCATAATCTTGCACAGGCAAAGGAAGAAGCAAGGGCGTTTCTTGAGGTTATTCAAAACTGGACAAAGGACGATTTAAAATATCCCGAATAAAAAGGAGAATTTATGGAGCCTTTATTTAAAACTCAAACCGCATACAGCTTTGAGGAATACAGTAAATATAACAAATCGGTTTTGTTAAAGCAAAAAGGCCTTAAAGCAATAATGATAACGCTTCCTGTTTTGTATGTTCTTTTGATGGGAGTTGTTTTATACGCAACAAAGGAGCCTTCAACCGTTTTTGTTTTGGTGTTAGCGTTACTGCTTTCGGCGGTTATTTTTACTGCTTCATTCAAAAAGACCGTTAAAAAAACATATTATTCAAACAAGGCAATAACCTCGTGCGTTGCCGATTTTGAATTTTTTGATAATTATGTTCGCGAAAAAACGGAAAACGGCGAAACGAAGCTTGAATATTCAAAGATTTACAAAATCATTGAAACAAAAACAAATTTTTATATTATGCTGTCGGTTAATCAAGGCTTTATAATTGTTAAAGCCAACTGCACCGACGGGCTCATTGATTTTATTAAATCACTTAAAGAAAAAAACGAAAGTCAAAATTAATAGCTACTGAGAGAGGGAAAATTATGAAAGGCAAGAAAACGGCTTATCGCCTGCTTTCATTAATTATTGCATTTACTATGGCTATATCATCTTCGGCAATTTCTGCCATTGCTTCTGAAACATCCGATAAAGCACAGTTAAAATTCAATAACGGCGAATTTAAAATACTTATCCTTTCCGACATTCAGGACACAGACACGCCTCAAAAGGCAACAATGGCTCTTATGACAGACGCCATTGAAAAAACAAATCCCGATTTAATCGTTCTTTTGGGCGATAACACGGCAGGTGCCTGGAAAGGTGTTACAAAAGAAAAAACAGAAAAAGCCATAGACGAGGTTTGCTCTGTTATAGAAAACGCAGGCATTCCGTTTGCACTTGTTTTCGGCAATCACGACCACGAGGGAATTGCCGAGGGCACAGATGATGAATCTGTTGAGAGGGCAAAGGAATTTTTGCTTTCCTGCTATCAAAAATACAACACCTGCCTTGCCGTTGAGGGCGAGGAGATGACAGGCGTTTGCACCTACAATCTGCCGATAAAGGACTCACAGGGGCAAAGGGATATTTTCAACCTTTGGTTTATGGACTCTAATCCGTATGCACCCGAGGAAGAGGGCGGCGGATACGGATATGTTCACGAGGATCAAACCCAGTGGTATATAAAAACCTCAAACGAGCTTAAAGCGCAAAACAACGGCGTGCCTATGCCGTCGCTTCTGTTTCAGCACATAGCGGTTCCCGAGGTTTACGATATGCTGACAGAGGTTAAGAGGAGCACAAAGGGCGCAGTCAGCGGAAACGGCTCACACAGCGGAAAATACTATGTTGCAAACAGTGAATACATATATGAGGGAAGCGTAAACGAGGGCCCCTGCCCTCCTAACACCAACCACGGACAGTTTGAAAGCTGGGTTGAGCAGGGTGATATACTCGGTGCGTTTTTCGGACACGACCATGTAAACAGCTTTGCAGGCGAATACAAGGGCATAAAACTAATTGCCGTTCCGGGAACAACCTTTTTCAGCTACGGCAACAATCACGGAATAAGAACAATAACGCTTAAAGAAAACGATTTAAGCAATTTCTCAAGTGAGCTTCTTATGTTTGACGATATAACCGATTATAGGGAAAGCAACGCATACATAAGAAATCACGGATACTATGAATATAAGAATATTTTTCTTCCGATAGCTTGCGGTGTTGCTGGTGCAATTGTGCTTGCGGCAGGAGCAGGAATAATAATTGCAAAGGCTATTAAAAGAAAAAGAAATAAATAACCGCAGGTAACAAAAAGCAGAGCATTTGGATAAATGCTCTGCGTTTCTTTCTAATATGAAATTATTATTCAAATGCTCCGTAGAAATTCGGCTCGAAAATCGGCAGTCCAACATCGTGCACTATTTTTATGACTGCATTTTCGGCACCCCGAGTTTTAATGGGATAGCCTAAAAATGTGAAATTATAAATTGCAAGCTCCTCGAATTTGGGGCTCATTTCGTTTGTTATCTTGATTCTGTTGCCCGAAAAATCAAATGTCAGCTTCCTTACATGAGCTGTTTCAACAGGCCTTATCCAAAGCTTAAGAGTTCCGTCCTTCTGCCAAGCCGCCTTTGAATATGCGTGATAATGAAGGTCTTTAAGATGAATTTCGGAAACACCGTATTCGCCGTTCATACCCGCTCTTATTGTGTTTACCTCATCCTTTTCACGCCAAGTGAACAAAAGCCCCTCATCATCAAAATCAAAAGTCATTTGGTTGATTTCGCCCGGCTTATTATAAAGCATTTGCAAAATTGAAACGGAGATAACAGAGGTGTATTTATTAGCACTGCATCTGATTTTTCTGCCGCTGATTTTCTGCTCTGCCTCGCTATTTCTCGGCGTTGCTTCAAGCTCCTCAACCGTGCAGGCGGATATAGCTTTTTGAAGATCCGAATATTCCTTTTCGTTTTCCTCAAAGGAATCACCTTCAAAGCATTCGGGGAAATATTTCCAAAAAACCTTCATTATTTTATAGTCTTCCGATTCGCCCGAGTTAAGAACAACAAGGGCATCATATTCCGGAAACATAAAGCATCTTTGACCGAAAAGACCGTCTGCCCTGTAACTGTTTGCAATGGGATTGCGCCAAAACTGATAGCCATAGCCGCACATATTATCAATATATCCGTCGTTTACCGAATCGGTTTGCTTTTTAGTTGCCTCACGCACCCAAAAAGCAGGAACAAGCTGTGTTCCGTCTATCCATTTTCCGTCGTTTATATAAGGCAAAAAGAACTTTGCAAGGTCCTCTGATTTCATATATAATCCCCATCCGGCAGAGTTATTCCCTTTTCCGTCTGTTTCCCAAAACGGCTTTTCGATTCCGAGAGGCCCAAGCATACGGGGATAAAGATAATCAAGCATACTCATTCCCGTTATTTTTGAAATTATTGCCGAAAGCATAAAGGTATTTTCCGATATGTAATTAAACTTTGAATCGGGAGGAAGAAGAAACGGAGCATCAAAAAACTGCTTTATCCAATCCTTGCCGCCCTTTTCATCTGCAACCGTTATAAGCTTATCCGAGCGCATTGTTAAAAGCATACGAACGGTTAATTTTTTATTAGCGTGAAGCCTTGCGCTTTTATATTCCGGAAAGAAATCCGAAACCTTATCGTCAAGGCTGAGCAAGCCCTCGCTTACTGCAAAGCCGACAGCCGTTGATGTTACCGATTTACTCATTGAATAAAGAACATGAGGATAATCGGCCGAATATGGCTTCCAAAAGCACTGCGCACAAACCTTATTATGCCTTACAACCGTAAAGCTTTGAAGCCCAAGCTTTTTTTCGTTTATCTCATCGATAAATGCCTTAATTTTAGAGCTTTTTATTCCGACGCTTTCCGGGGTTGTGTGTTCAAGCTGAGTGTTTTTTAACCTGTTCATTTCAATCACCTTTAAACTAAATCAAATGTTATCACAAATATTATAACAAAACACAAAATTTTTTCAACCGAACAAAGAGTTAATTTAGCAATATTTTCTTTTTAGTTTGACACAACTGCAAATTTGTAAACCCGATGAACAAAAAAATAACAAAAGCATTGAAAAAAAGCCGCTTTTGATATAAAATAAAATATGTAAAATTATGCTTAAAGGGAAGTGAAAATATGAATAACAATCCGAAAGCGGCAAAAATATCCTCCATGTGCAAAAAAGGAATTATTGCGCTTGTTGACCTATCGCTTTATTTCTTTGCCAACGCCTGCATTGTTTATCTCACTATGGGCGGACATATTCGTGCAACGGAATACAGCAATATTCTTTTTAATTACGGTCATCTTGCTTTCGTCAGTGTTATTCTCTTCTTTATAAATAAAAGGTTAGACCTTTATTCAAGCGTTTGGAATTTTGCGGGAATTGATGAAATATCTCGAAACCTTATTTCCGCAGTGCTTTCAACCTGCGTTCTTTTTGTTACTGACAGAATAATTTTCAACAAGCTGCTCGGCGTTTTCGGCTGGCTCCCCTTTTATGCATATTTCTTAATGTTTGTTCTTGAATTTGTTGCCCTTTGCGTGCCGAGAATAGGTTTTAGGCTTTATAAATTTCTGCGCCATCACGCCTTTAAATATTCAGGTGAGCACAAGCGCGTTATGATAGTCGGTGCGGGCTTTATGGGGAATTTCTTTATAAATGAACTGATAATCAATAATTATAGGGACGGCTATCCCGTTTTAGCGGTTGATGATAATCCCACAAAGCTCGGAAAAAGAATTAACGGAGTTAAGGTTAGGGGCACCTGCGCCGACATACCGAGGCTTGCAAGGCTGCACAATATAGATATTATTATGATTTGTCTGCCCTCCGCTTCAAAGGCAAGGCAAAAGGAAATAATTGACCTTGCAATGCAAACAAAATGCAATGTAAAAATATCCCCCTCTGTTAACGAATTTCTTGAAGAGGGCGGAAAAATGAGAAAAATAAGAAATATTGAAATAACCGACCTTCTTGCACGCCCCGAGGTTAAGCTTGACAAAAAGGTTTGCCGCTATCTTATCGGCAAAACGGTGCTTGTAACAGGCGGAGGCGGATCAATCGGCTCTGAAATCTGCAATCAGGTTGCAAGATACAACCCTAAAAAAATCGTTATTTTTGATATATATGAAAACTGTGCGTTTGAGCTTGAAAATGATTTGAAAAACAATTACGGAGATATAATTGATATTGAGGTGCGAATCGGCTCTGTTAGGGATATGGACAGGCTTTGCGCCGTTTTTGAGGAATTCAAGCCGGATGTTGTTTTTCACGCCGCAGCGCATAAGCATGTTCCGCTTATGGAGGAGAGTCCCTGCGAGGCGGTTAAAAACAATGTTTTCGGAACATATAATGTTGCCGTTGCCTGCGACAGATACTGCGTTGAAAGAATGGTTACCCTTTCAACCGACAAGGCAGTTAACCCAACAAATGTTATGGGCTGCACAAAAAGACTGACGGAGATTATTGTTCAATATATGAACACCGTTTCCGAGCATACAAATTATTCGGCAGTGCGATTCGGAAATGTTTTGGGCTCTCACGGATCTGTTATTCCGATATTCAAAAAGCAGATTGAACGAGGAGGACCTATTACCTTAACACACCCTGATATTGAAAGATATTTTATGACCATTCCGGAAGCCGCACAGCTTGTTTGCCAAGCGGGCGGACTTGCAAACGGCGGAGAGGTTTTTGTT
>ULXL01080015.1_pt1 | contig 12053 bp, 8 predicted proteins | sample 1961241 | NCBI WGS metagenome assembly ULXL01 (sample SAMEA4835837, study PRJEB28245) | human gut metagenome | biome: gut microbiome; material: fecal sample | place: Denmark | collected 2008
TTGCCATGATGAAGTTATTATTCCCTGATTTGTCTCTATTGTGCATTCAAAACGATTTATCTGTTTTGAAAAATATGGTGATAATTTAATTTTATTAAATCCAACAGCATCCTCACAAATTTGAATACCTGCTAACCCCTGGTAATACCATTGCTGATAACTTGCAAACATCGCATGATTTAAAGATAATTGTTGTCCTACAAATAATTCAGATAAAGTTCTATTGCCACTCTTTAACATAGCCAAATATCCTATATCACTTTCCTGTAATAACCATCTTTCAATAATTTCATTATAGCCATATAAATTTAAAACTTCATATGTCAAAGCCATACCAAAAATACCTGAATTGAAAATACCTTGATCTTGTTCTATCTTTTCAACAAACTTTTGGCACAATAACTGTGGTGATGTTAATTGTAATGCAACTGCAAATGCGAAACCTGTCTGTGTTCCTTCTCCAAAAGTCCCATCTTTATTTTGGAACTGATGAATCATATGTAATTTCAGTTCATCATATGTTTTCTGATACTGAGAAATATCCTCATTGATAATTTGAGCTATCAAGATGTTATATTTCAAGAAGAATAATATTGTACAATAGCCTAAAAATAATTTATCTGGTGTAGGCTTTCTAAATTGACCAGCAATTAACATGCTTCCATGATCTCCTAAACAACAATGAACCAACTTATCTAAATCATAGTTAAGAAGGTATTGCATTTGTTTATAAAGATATGGATACTCTTCTTCTAATACCTTTTTATCTCCATAATACTGATAATGCTTATATGTCAAATATGGATAAACGAATTGCCATAAGAGTGGTCCTTCACCTTCTCCTGTCCCATTGGATTGAATTCCCATATAAGGAGCTGTTTCTGGAATTCCCCCATTTTGGGTTTGTTCATAACGAAAATCTCTGATAATTTTCTTATAGAATTCTGCCAAATCAAATGTATAGAGATTTGAAGTCGCTAAAGCAACCATGTCTCCGCCATACCCTAATCTTTCTCGTGCACAATCTTCAAAAATACTATGAACATTATTGAGTTTGGTACGTATAGCTGTATCATAGAGTTCATTCAAAATAGCATTATCTGTTACTATTCTTCCTATTTGCTTTAAATTTGTATGAACATAAATTGCTGATAAATTTTTTATATCTCTTTTTTTAAGTCCTTGCAACAATACATATCGAAAAGAATGATAGGTGAAAGTATTTGTATAACTATTTCTTCCATCACATGCAATGATTTCATCTTTTTGAATGCCCATATCTGGTGCTCCTGGTCCACCAGGAATAGTTATCTCCTGAATCTGTTCACCAACACTTCCAGCTAAACAAGTATGATAATTCATTTGATTATTTTCAAATTTTTCGCTGTATTGAAGAATAACATGTGTATTATCTTGAGCATGAAATTCTATATCAATAAATCCTGAAATCATTTCACCAAAATCAACAACAAGTCCTTCCTCTGTTGATATATATTGTTTAGGTTCAACAGTTTGTTTTTTTCTAACTGGAGGTATTGTATTCAATTGCATTACTCTTTTTGTTTGATCAATGCAGACTGGTTTAATATAAGAATCAAGCTCATGTAAATCAACTCTTTCACCTAAATATAAATTATTAAATAAGAAGTGCCCCTCTTTCATCTGCCATGACTCATCACTTGATAAAATCACATTTTCATCTTGAATGAAATCACAAATAACTCTTGGTTCTCCTATCTCTTTTAAACGTTCTCTTAAATTATATTTACCAAATAACTTTAATGGTGAAGGATTATACATTCCATTCCCTAATTCTATACAAATTTCATTTTGACCTATTCGTAAAAATTGAGTCACATCATACACATCATAATAAACACATTTTTGAAACTGCGTCCAAACAAGATTCAATTCATCTTCTGTTATTCTTTGTCCATTGATATAGATAATTGAATATCCAAGTGTTGCAATATATAAATATGTTTGTTTTCTATCCCTTATACTGAACTGTTTCAATACAACTGTATTTCTTTGATCCTGATAATATAAAGAATCATCTTGACCATAGTCTCGATCAGGACCTTTGATCCAGCATCCTTTAAATTGATAATCTTCTTTCATAAATTTCACTCTTTCATAAAAACATCAAAGAAGTTTATTCAACTTCTTTGTGTGTTTCTCCAGTTTGATTTTTTAATTCTATTTCGGCTTCTTCTTTAACCAATTGATTATCAGCAACCTTCACAAATGGTAACCAGATCAACACAACAGCAATCAAACAAACAATTTGTAAAATTGAACCGGCAATACTTCCCGTTGTTAAATATCCACTAATTATGAGTGGTGTTGTCCATGGTACCTGAGCTAGTCCTGTACAAACGGGCACTAAGTTTAATGCAAAAGCTATGTATGAAATCACGATAGATGCAACATTACTCAAAATAAATGGAATGAAATAAATGACATTCATCATTAATGGAATACCAAAGAGTGTTGGTTCACCAACGTTGAAAATATATGGCACACCAGCAATTTTCTTCATTTCTTTATAACGCTTACTCTTCGCAATCAAAACAATTGCAATGATAGATCCAACAATTCCAATACCTGCAAAACTATCCCAGAAACTTTGACAGATAATATTTGTAGGAACACCTCCAGCCATAGATACTGTTTTATTGGCATCTTGTAAAACTTGGAAGATTGGTGTCATCACACCATTGACAATAGAATCCCCATGAATCCCAAAGAACCATAAGAGTTGTGAGAACATTTTGACAATAATAACACCTGGTAAAGAACCTCCAACTGCTTGCAAAGGCATACCTAAAACACTATTGAAAACAGCTAAAGCACTCCCACCACTCAAAGCATCAATAACTAATCTAAAAATCCAGAAAATTGTAATAACAACAAATGATGGAATAATAGATTCAAATGGTGCTGAAACTGCGGGTGGAACTGCTGCTGGCATCTTAATCTTAATACCTTTACTATCAATAAACTGATAAATCTTAGCAGTCACAATGGAAATAAGAATAGATAAAAAGATTGTTTGTGCCCCTAAATAAGTCACATCAATAAACTTGACACTTTCTTGACTACCAAATGGAACCAATAACATAAATGCAACAACAGCTGTTAATGTCACTTGCATTCCATTAATCTTTAATTTATCTGCTAAAGATCTAGAAATAGATAACAAAACCAATAAACCACCAATACCTAGACTTGCATCATTGACTAATGCCAACTTACCTTGCCATACAGCTGTTTCTAATCCTGTTATATTGGTAATAAAATCTGTAAATGCTGGTATTGGGAAAAAAGCGATAATTAAGAAGATAGATGCAATAAATGCAAATGGCATATATGCCAACATTCCATCTTTAATTGCATTAATATAAATGTTACCACTTAGTTTGACTGATACTTTACCAAGTCCGTTGGAGAGAGTATCAAAAAACGAGTTTTTCTTTTCCATAAAAAGTGTTTCCCCTTTCCTTATTTTCTTTTTTTACACTTTTAACTGTAACTGAATAGGCCTTTTCATAAATTACAATTCTATTATAAAGTTTGATATGTTCTTTCACAATGTCATATTCTGATTTTATAACTATCAAAATTCGACTTATTATAGTACAATAAAGAAAAGGGGTAAATATTATGAACTATCAAGTTTTAGAAGAAACACTCAAATCTAGCAAAGCATATAGTTATACATCTGATGAGGAACTCATCAATCATTTTAAAGACAAATTCACAATTGTTCCATTTCATCATGATATTATGTTTATTTTTCATCATGAGCGTGAATTTCAAAATCGTAATCATATTATTTCATTACATCAAAGGTCAAGTGGACGTGTTCCTATGCATATCTTCCACTATATTGTAATGACATATGTTTACTCAGGCACATTTGTCATTACTGTTGAAGATGAAACAGTTACACTTCATCAAGGTGATATTATTATTTTAGATAAACATGTTCCTCATAGTGTTGCTCCAACAACTGAAAATGACCTTGGAGTCAATATTATCCTTCATGAAAATTACTTTTCTCATCGTTTTATTAATAAATTGCCTAATGATCAACTGATAACTCAGTTTATGATTGAACTCATGAATCATCAACACACTCATAATCATTATTTGCTATTCTATACACATCAAGATCAACTCATTCATAATTGTATTCAAAATATTCTATGTGAATATTTTGATTCACAATTATCCTCTGATGATATTATTGATAATTACATCATGATTCTCATCACTCACCTTGCTAGAATTGGTCAATATAATACAAACCTTTCTGTCAACACTTTTAAAAATAAAGATTTATTAGATAAGATTATTTTATATATTCATCAGCATTATCAAGAAGGAAACCTCAAAAAAATGTGTCAGCATTTTGGCTATGATCCATCATATACTAGTAAACTGATTAAAAAATTTGCTGGTAAAACATTTAAACAAATGGTTAATGAAGAACGCATGAAAAAAGCTATGATCCTTCTTCAGAATAAGGAATTACCTGTTTACGAAATTGCTCAAGAAGTAGGCATTCATAACTTAACCTCATTTTATAAAAGATTTCATGAATACAGTGGTTATACTCCTCAAGAATACCGTAATCAATTATCATAATATAAAGTTTCCTGGTATAGCGTTTTCAAAACTTACCTTTTTTTCTTCACAAGACCTCTTGTTCTTGATATAATATTACTCGAGGTGATGAATCGTGGAAAAACGTGAACCAAAGGACTTAAGTATTTACGACAAACGTTTTGAAGAAGATCCTAGCTCTTTTAATGATTTTCAAGCTATGGATTATGTTAAGGAATTAAAAAATCAAGGACGCAATGATGAAGCTATTGAGGCAGGAAAAACTTTTTTACAAGTTGGTGAAGGATTAACTGGTTATATTAATCACTATGGTTATGCACTTTATAATAAATTCATTAATGTTGACGAAAATCAAATCAAAGAAAAAGAAGATTTATTCTTCTCTATCGTTGATGAAATTGCTTCTTTATGCAAGCAAGAAAAATATTCTCCATTAGAAGCAACAATTAACAAAGCAATGAAATATGTTATGAACAAACAACCAGTTGACTATAAAAAATTATCTGATCTTTTAGATAAACTTGATGTGAAAACATTAAGTATTGAACCTTTTATTAATAAAGCTGGAAAAGAATATGAATCTAAAAGAGAAAAATGGTATCGTATTAAGGTAAGATGCTTATATGAATTAGGTAATTATAGAGACTGTGTTGAAATTGCAAACATGGCTTATACACAACCAATCAAATGGCATTATAACAACTTAAATTGGGTTAAATATTATAGAGCATCTTCTTTAGTTCAATTAGAAAGATATGAAGAAGCTGAAAATGAATTTATTTCTTTAGGCAATAAAATCCCTAATGTTGATTCATTTGAAGTTTTATATCAACTCTACATGAATACTGGCAAAGAAAAAGAAGCTTATACAAATTTGATTTATAAATTCTTTACAGCTGGATATAGTCTAAAACAACTTTCTTTATATGAAAAAGTTTTCAATATTGTTAAAGATGGTAAAAATCCAGAAGTTGCTGCCTTAGCAAATGCTTTAATTTATAAAATGAAAGCCGAGCTTGGACAAGATGTCACAGATTGTACAATCGCTGATGAATATAAAGAATTAGATAGCAGTACTATTTATGATCGTTTCTATAATCAGTTGATGGAGCATTTAGATGCATATATTACTCGTTATGAAGGCAAAGTTGTTTATTACAACAAGGATAAAGAATTTGGAAGTATTTATCAAGAAGATGAAGATAACTTATTCTTTAGACAAGCTGACTATATTTATGATGAAATTGTTGAAAAAAGAGATGTTGTTGAATATAGCATTATGAAAACATATGATGTCAAAAAACAAGTGCCAACAACAAAAGCTATTTTATTAAAAACATTATATGAAGATATTAATTATTAAGCCATGAAAACATGGCTTTTTTCATTGTTCGATTTTTTTACAAAAGTGATTGTGTTATAATTCTTATAAGGTAGGTGATGTCATGAATTCAATTTTATTAATTGGAGCTATTGTTATTATAATATGTATGTTATGTAGTCAACTTTCAAATAAATTTGGTATTCCAGTCTTATTTTTCTTTATTTTATTGGGGATGATTTTTGGGAGTGATGGTTTGTTTAAAATTCCCTTTGAAGATTTCCACTTTGCTGAAAATTTATGCAGTGTTGCATTAATATTTATTATCTTTTATGGTGGTTTTACAACCAATTGGAAACAAGCGAAGAAAGTTGCTTCTGTTTCTATTATCTTATCCTCTTTGGGGGTTATATTAACTGCTATAACAACAGGATTATTCTGTTATTATGTATTACATTTTGAATGGTTAGAAAGTTTATTAATTGGTTCTGTTTTATCTTCAACAGATGCAGCAAGTGTATTTTCTATTTTACGTAGTAAACAGTTAAATCTCAAATATAAGAGTGCATCTTTACTAGAATTAGAAAGCGGGAGTAATGACCCTTGGGCTTATACTTTAACAGTTATTATTTTATCTTTAATGTCGCAAAATATAAGTATTCAAGATATTTTCTCAATTGCTTTTTCCCAAATAGTATTTGGATTGATTTTTGGTGCTGTTATTGCTTATATCTCAGTCAAGATATTTGATTCTTTTCAGTCTGAATTATCTGGAATGGCCACTCTTATTATGGTTGCTATTGCTATTCTCTCTTATGCTCTGCCATCTTATTTTAATGGTAATGGCTATATAAGTGCTTATATCGTTGGAATTGTATTAGGAAATATTGAAATTGAAGATAAGAAGGGACTTGTGCATTTTTTTGATGGTATTGTAGAACTCTTTCAAATGTTTCTTTTTTTCCTTTTAGGTCTCCTAGCTTTCCCTTCTCAAATTCCTTCACTGCTAGGTGATGCTCTTTGGATTGCCTTATTTATTACTTTTTTAGCAAGACCTGCTGCTGTTTGGCTAATTATGAAAATCTTTCATAGACCGTTTCAGCAGATTCTGCTTGTTAGCTTTGCTGGCTTAAGAGGAGCAACATCTATTGTTTTTGCAATTATGGTAACTGTCTCTTCAGCCTATACTAAAAATGATATTTTTCATATTGTATTTTGTATTGTTCTTTTGTCTATTGCAATTCAAGGAACACTTCTGCCCTATCTTGCAAAATATCTTTCTATGATTGATGAAAAAGATAATGTATTAAAAACTTTTACAGACTATAGCGAAGAAACAAATATTCAATTTATTAATTTGAAAATGACTGAAAATCATCCCTGGATCGATATGTCTATTAAAGATATTGTTTTACCACCACAAACCCGTATTGTTATGATTAAACGTCATAATATAAAAATGATTCCAAAAGGTGACAGATGCATAGAAAAAGATGATGAATTGATTTTAAGTGCATTTGAATCACAAACTGATGATCATATGACATTGACAGAAATGCTCATTGATGAAAGCAATGATTGGCTAAATTGTTATTTAAAAGATTTAGAACTACACCATGCTTTGATTATTTTAATCAAACGACAAGACCAAACATTGATTCCTACTGGCGATGTACAATTATTAGATCAAGATATTATTGTTATGGCCCATAGTAAAAAGTAACACCCACACCTCTTTGTGCATAATGTATAAAGAGGTGAAAATATGTTATCATTACTCGAAGAGATGCCTGTACTCATCTTTATTGGAGCTATTATCTTCAACTGGCTATCTACCTTTTTAGGCGCCAGCCTTGTCTATGTTACAAATAAAGAAAATAAACATCTTGTCTCTATCGCTCTAGGTAGTAGTGCTGGAATTATGATTGCAGCTTCTTTTTTTTCATTGATTCTTCCTGCCATGGATTTGCTAGAAGGCTTAAGTAAATGGTATTTATTAATTATTCCTGCCGGATTCTTCTGTGGGGTTCTTTTCTTGACACTATGTGATAAATTACTTCCTCATGAACATATGATGTCACATGAACGTGAAGGTGTCAAAGCTAAATTATCTCAAAATCAGTTATTAATGTTAGCAATGACATTGCATAATATTCCTGAAGGTTTAGCTGTTGGTGTGGCTTTTGCATGTGCACAGCATGATATTATACCAGCATTAATTCTATCAATTGGAATAGGAATACAAAACTTTCCAAAAGGAACTGCCATATCCTTACCTATGCACCAATATGGAAAAAGTAAATTTGTTGCTATGATGTATGGTCAATTTTCTGGAATTATTGAAATTCCTTCAGCAATACTTGGCTACATCTTTGCAACAACAATTAATAATATCTTACCCTTTGCACTTAGTTTTGCAGCAGGTGCCATGTTGTTTGTCTGTGTTGAAGATATGATACCAGAGGCGTCATGCAAGAATCAGATAGATATTGGAGCTATTTCCTGTATGTGTGGTTTTTTAGTGATGATGGTTTTGGATATTATGTTGTCATAAAAGAAGAGTTTGCACTCTTCTTTTATGATTTTTAGAAACATTTTTTTATAAATCTGTATTTTCCTAATTATAGAATTTATTTTTTAAATATTGAATCATATTTGTATTGACAAAGCCTGTATAGTCATTTATCATAGGACATATACATTTATAAAAACAAAAACATTGATGTGACAGAGTAAAAGTCTTTGCGACAATAGAGATATGGTGGTTGGTGCAAACCATACGATGAAAGATTTTGAATTCACCACGGAGTTATTACTTTGATAAGGAGTAGTCGGAATCATAACGTTACTATGAATGGTTTTTAACTAACTAAGGTTATTTCTGCGAAGGAATAATAAACTGAGGTGGTACCGCGATAACTCGCCCTCTATTGGTGAGTTTTTTTGTTTTTATAAAAGAAAATGGGGAGGAAATAACATGAAAAAATTAGCTGTATGTATGCTTGCTTTGGGATTATTATTAACTGGATGTGGTTCTAATGATGAACAAAATAGTCAAACAAAATCATTATCTGATGTAAAAATAGGAGCTCTTCAATTAGCACAACATCCTGCATTAGACAAAGCGTATGAAGGATTCAAAGAGACTTTAATTGAAGCTGGAATTAAAGAAAGTCAGATTGATTTTCAAAATGCTAGTGGTGATCCATCAAACTGTCAAACAATTGCAGAAAAGTTTGTCAATGATGGTGATGATTTAATTTATGCAATTGCTACTGATGCTCTTCAAGCCGCTGCCAATAAAACAAATACTATTCCTGTTATTGGGGCTGCTGTGACAAATTTTGAAGAGGCTGGAGTTGTAAAATCTAACGATAAACCACAAACAAATGTCACTGGTGCTAGTGATATGAATCCTGTTAAAGAACAAATGGATTTATTAAAGAAACTTGTCCCAAATGCAAAAAAGATTGCTATCTTCTATTGTAGTGATGAAGCCAATTCAATTTATCAAGGTCAAATTGCTGAAAAGGCGGCTAAAGAAATTGGATTAGAAACTGCTATTGTCACTGTTCCAAATGATTCTAGTGCTATCCAACAAGTGACTGAATCCATGATTGGTAAATACGATGCTATTTATATTCCTACAGATAACTTATTGGCTACCAATATGGCTACTGTCGCACAAATAACAAATGCAAATAAAATTCCATGTATTGTTGGTGAAGAAAATATGTGCTTAAATGGCGGACTTGCAACATTAAGTTTGGATTATTATACAGTTGGACAAAATGCTGCTAAACAGGCTCTTGCCATTTTAAAAGGTGAAGCTAAACCTGAAGACACTGCTGTTTCATTCATTGATGCAAAAGACTGTAAATATTTTATTAATGAAAAGGTTGCTAAGCAATTAGGTATTGAGATACCATCTGATTTAGATGCAACTCTTATTGGAAAATAGGTGTATATAATGAGTATATTATTATCGTTACAAGGTGCTATTGGTCAAGGAATTCTTTGGGGTATTATGGCACTGGGAATTTATTTGACATTTCGTGTCTTAGATATTGCTGATTTATCAGTTGATGGCAGCTTTGCAACTGGTGGGGCTGTTTGTGCAATTTCTATCATTAATGGTATTCATCCACTGATTGCAATTATATTAGCAACTTTATCTGGCTTTGCTGCTGGATTTATCACAGGATTTTTGCATACCAAATGTAAAATGCCTGCTATTCTTGCTGGAATTTTAACTCAACTTGCCTTGTATTCAATTAATTTAAGAATTATGGGTAAAAGTAATATCCCATTAATGCAGTCATCTACTTTATTTAAAGATTTTGCTCAATTGATAAATATGACTCCAAATTGGATTACCATCATTATTGGTCTTATTTGTAGTGGATTGGTGGTTTTAGGAATCTACTGGTTCTTAGGGACTGAATTTGGTTCTTGTTTAAGAGCAACTGGTAATAATGAAAATATGGTGAGAGCAAGTGGGGTTAATACAGATACGACAAAATTGTTTGGACTAATGTTAAGTAATGGATTGGTTGCGATGAGTGGCGCACTTGTCACTCAACAGCAAAGCGTTGCTGATGTCAAAATGGGGACTGGTGCTATTGTCATTGGTCTTGCATCTATTGTCATAGGTGAAGTTGTATTTGGAAAAAAAGCAGGATTTAAGTTACGTTTAGTTTCTATTGTCGTAGGTTCAATTATATATCGTATTATTGTCGCAATTGTATTGCAAATGGGATTGAATACTGATGACCTAAAACTATTAACTGCTTTAATTGTTGCTATTGCTTTAACAGTCCCAGTTATACTTGATAGAAGAAAACGTGTATCAATGTACAAAAAACTAACTGGAAAGGAGCTCAACAACAATGCTTAAATTAGAAAAAGTCACAAAATCATTCAATGTTGGGACTCCAAATGAAAAATGTGTCCTCAAAAAAATAGATTTAATTCTTGAAGAAGGCGACTTTGTTACTGTTATTGGTGGAAATGGAGCAGGTAAAAGCACTATGCTCAATATGATTGCAGGTGTTTATCCTATTGATTGTGGTATTATCACATTAGATGGTAAAGATATTTCACTCGATGCAGAGTTTGAGCGTGCGAAATCAATTGGTCGTGTATTTCAGGATCCTATGATGGGAACTGCTGCAGATATGCAAATTATTGAAAACTTAGCAATGGCTGCTCGTCGAGGACAGAGGCGAACTTTAAGATGGGGTGTTACAAAAAGCGAGAAAGAAAAATACTTTGAGGCAGTAAAATCTCTTGGATTGGGACTTGAAGAACGTCTCACAAGTAAAGTTGGCTTATTATCAGGTGGACAAAGACAAGCATTGACACTTCTTATGGCGACTCTTAACCAACCTAAACTTCTCTTGTTAGATGAACATACTGCTGCCTTAGATCCAGCCACAAGTGCAAAAGTATTAGCGATTACAAATAAAATTGTGACAGAGCAAAACTTAACAACTTTAATGGTCACACATAATATGAAAGATGCAATTGATATTGGGAATCGATTAATTATGATGTATGATGGTCATATTATTTATGATGTAAAAGGTGAAGAAAAGAAAAACTTAGAAGTTGCTGATTTATTAAAGAAGTTTGAAGAAGCAATTGGTGAAGAGTTTGTTAATGACAGAATGCTATTAGGTTAGAAAAGTTACACGGAAGATTTATATGTCTTCTTTGTAACTTTTTTATCTCATTTAAAAATGGACTATTTTTTAATATAAAATAGTCCATTATTTTCCATAACACAATAAAATATATCTTTATAGTTTTTGATACCAACAGCATGAAGTGAATCTAATAACCATGTTTCATCTTTACCCATTGTTTCTAAAATTTCATAATTAATTTCACCATCACTGATTAAAACATCAGGCATCATAACTTGACTTTGTTGTTTTGTAATAACTGATAAGTTCCCATCTGTTTCTAAAACAGCAAATTCCACTTCAGATAAAGACCCTACCCCTTCTTGTCTTAAATGATGACAAAGATCATCAATAGAATAGTTCAATGCTTTCATCTTATATTGATTTAATTGTCCCTGATAAACAATATAAGT